>Ga0172382_10000568_pt1 | contig 69797 bp, 59 predicted proteins | sample Leawel138RmetaG_FD_122245 | JGI IMG/M metagenome (GOLD analysis project Ga0172382, IMG submission 122245) | Leachate microbial communities from a municipal landfill in Southern Ontario, Canada - Leachate well 138R metaG | ecosystem: Engineered > Solid waste > Landfill > Unclassified | place...
ATGCCTGACGACCACAGCAAGGTGGCCCCACTCCTTCCCATCCCGAACAGGACAGTGAAACGCCTTCGCGCCGATGATAGTGGATGGACATCCGTGAAAGTAGGTCATCGTCAGGCACCCCATGCCAAGGGCCCCTGCAACATGCGTTGCAGGGGCTTTTGACGTTTGTGGCGCGCGGCGCTTGCCATATTTGCAGCCGTGGAGCGTGGCTCTGGAATGCACACGTGAAATGCCGCCTTGAAATACAGCTTTGGAATGCCGCCGTGAAATGCGGCTCTGGAATGCAGGCGTGGAATATCGCGGTCACGTTCTGCCATGGCGGAATACCATGGCAGAATACGTTAGAATCGCAAGGATCGGATTCACAGGGCAGTGTTGGCCCGGAGGCTTTGCATGACACAGGAAGATGGCCGGTCCGAGGCCGAAAAAGGCTTGAGCTCGCGACAACTGATCCATCTGATGTACGGTTTGTTTGCCCTGGGGGTGCTGACGGCAGGCTTCCTTGGCGCGGCCATCATTGCAGCCGTCGTCCTGGCCTACCTCAAGCGTGGGGAAATGATCGGCACGGTCTATGCCGGTCACATCGACTGGATACTCAGAACGTTCTGGTGGGGGCTGCTATGGTCCCTGCTCAGTGCAGCAGCGAGCCTGGTGTTCGTAGGCTATGTCACCGGGCTCATTGTGCTGGTCTGGGTGATCTATCGGGTGGTCAAGGGGTGGTTGGCTCATTTTGCAGGTGAAACCCCCTTGCCGGGGCTGTGAGCGGCCTGCGCAATCGCTTGCCAGATCGCGTGTGCAGGGGCAGGTGCATGGCCGCGAAATGCGAGAGCACGCTGCCGCGCCGTTGGGCCGCCAGGGCATCCACCACGGGCTGCGTGTGCGGCGGATGCGTGGTGTTCGGCTCGGGTTGCGGCAGATGCGTTGTGCTCAGCTCAGGTGCTGGCTGACCAGTTTCGTAAGCTCGAACATGGAGACCTGGTCTTTGCCGAACAGGGGCCGCAACTTGTCATCTGCATTGATGTTGCGGCGATTCGAAGGATCCTGCAGGTCGTGCTTCTTGATGTATTCCCAGATGCGTTTGGTGACTTCAGTGCGCGGGATGGCTTCATTGCCAATGACGGCTGCCAGGGTTGCACTAGGTGTCAGGGGTTTCATGAAGGCCGCATTGGGCTTGCGCCCCGTCTTTTGAGTGCTTGGCATGGTTTCAGGCTCCTGCTTGGTTGAAGAAATGCCTTCGCAGCATAACGCGTGTTTCGCCGAAATACAAAACGGCTCATTTGTTGAACAGGAGGCTTGTCGATGAATTCAGTGTCCGCGAATCGCTTCGACATCATCCGCCCTGATGACTGGCACCTGCATCTGCGTGATGGCAACATGCTGCAGGCGGTCGTCGCGGATTCAGCGCGCCAGTTCGGGCGCGCCATCATCATGCCCAATCTGAAACCTGCCGTGACCACGACAGCCGCGGCGCTCGCCTATCGCGCGCGCATCCAGGCGGCACTGGCGCATTCTGGGGCAGGCGGTGCGGCCGCAGCTTTCCAGCCGCTGATGACGCTCTACCTCACCGATCAGACGGCGCCCGATGAGATCCGGCGCGCGAGCGACAGCGGTCTGATTCATGGGGTCAAGCTATATCCGGCGGGGGCAACGACCCATTCGGATCAGGGGGTGACCGATCTGCTCGGACACTGCCGCGCGACACTCGAGGCCATGCAGAAGCACGGCATGCCTCTGTTGATACACGGAGAAGTCACGGACCCGTCGGTCGATCTGTTCGATCGCGAGGCGGTCTTCATCGACCGCGTCCTGGGCCCATTGCGACGGGATTTTCCCGCACTGAAAGTCGTGCTCGAACATCTGACCACGGCGCAAGGGGTGGCCTACGTTCGGGATGCCGACGGTCCGGTGGCAGCGACCATCACGGCACACCACCTGCTCTACAACCGCAATGCCCTGTTTCAGGGCGGATTGCGTCCGCACTGGTACTGTCTTCCGGTGCTCAAGCGGGAGACCCACCGGCAGGCCTTGCTGCAGGCGGCCACCAGTGGCAACGCCCGCTTCTTTCTGGGCACGGACAGTGCACCGCACCTCCGCAGCGCCAAGGAGCAGGACTGCGGTTGCGCAGGCTGCTACACGGCGCGGCATGCCATGGCACTTTATGCCATGGCATTTGATTCGGTTGGCGAACTGGCGCGTCTCGAAGGCTTTGCGAGCCTGCATGGGCCGGCTTTCTATGGCTTGCCGGTCAATACGGGCCGACTGGTTCTCGAGCGGCATGCCGATCAGGTCCCCGAGCGCCTGTTCGATGGCGCGCGGGAAATCATTCCACTGGCTGCGGGTGAGTGCCTGCCGTGGCGGGTTCTGGACACTTCCTCAGAGCCCTGATCGGGCTCGGCTCGGCCTGGACCCGTTCAGGGCGGGCTGACCCGGGGGTACTGCAGGCTGGGGATCAGTTCTCGTTGCGTGCCTCGAGGGCGGCCCAGCGCTCAAAAAGGGCTTCAAGCTCGGCATGCGTCTGGTCGAGCGTATCCTGTATGGCCTGTGCCTGTGCGCTGCCCTCCGTGCCGCCCTCTTTGTAGAGATCCGGGTTCGACAGGCTTTGTGCCAGATTGGCCTGCCGGGTTTCCAGCTCGGCAATCCGGTCGGGCAATTCGGCCAATTCCTTTTCTTCCCAGGGGGCGAGCCGGTTCTTGCGTGGCGTTGGCTGGCTGTCATGCGCTGCGGGCGGGTTGCCGCGCGGGGCGGCTGTGCTTGCTGCTGCGCTTGCTGCGGCGCCTTGGGGGTGATCGGCTCTCGAGGGACGAGCCGCTGTATCTGCTGCGTCAACCGAGCCCGGCCCCTGCCGTGCCTGCCATTCAGTATAACCCCCCACATACTCCGCCCAATGTCCGTCGCCCTCGGCAACGATCACCTGGGTGACGATATTGTCGAGGAAGGTGCGATCATGGCTGACCATCAGCACCGTGCCGGCATAGTCCTGCAGAAGCGCTTCCAGCAGTTCCAGCGTGTCGATATCCAGATCATTGGTGGGTTCATCGAGCACCAGCACGTTGTGGGCCTGAGCGAACAGGCGCGCCAGGGCGAGGCGGGCACGCTCGCCACCCGACAGGCTGGAGACGGGCGAACGGGCGCGCTGGGGCGGGAAGAGGAACTCTTCCAGGTAGCCCATGACATGCCTGCGTTGCCCGCCGATTTCAACCCACTCGCTGCCCGGGCTGATGGTGTCTGCCAACGTCGCCTGCTCGTCGAGCATATTGCGCATCTGGTCGAAATACGCAATCGACAGGTGGGTACCGTGCTGTACGTGCCCCCTGAGTGGCGTGAGTTCGCCGAGCATCAGGCGCAGCAACGTGGTCTTGCCCGCCCCATTGGGGCCGATCAGGCCCACCCGGTCACCGCGCTGGATCAAGCTGCTGAAGTTGCGCACCAGAAGGGTGTCGTCATAGCCGAAGTCGACTGATTCGAGTTCGATGACGCGTTTGCCGGAACGCTGCCCGTCCGTCAGCGAAAAACGCACTTGCCCCTGGATCTCGCGCCGGGCGGCTCGCTGTCGGCGCAGGCCCTCGAGCCGCCTGACACGACCCTCGTTGCGTGTTCTGCGCGCCTCGACCCCCTTCCTGATCCAGGCCTCCTCCTGGGTCAGGAATTTGTCGAAGCGTGCCTGCGCCAGGGCTTCTGCTTCCAGCCACTGTGCCTTGTGCTCTTGCCAGCGGCTGAAGTTGCCGGGGAAGCTGAGTATCTGCCCTCGATCCAGTTCGATGATACGGGTGGCCACCGTATCCAGGAAGCGGCGATCATGGGTGATGACCACCAGCGTGAGGCGTGCCTTGAGCAGGTGATCCTCGAGCCAGGCGATGCCGTCGAAATCGAGATGGTTGGTGGGTTCGTCCAGCAAAAGAAGGTCTGGTTCGTCGATCAGGGCGCGGGCCAGTGCCACCCGCTTGCGCTGGCCACCTGAAAGATCGGAGAGCGTTTGACTGTGGGACAGGCCCAGCGTAGCCATGAACTGATCTGCACGGGCCGGACGAGACCAGTCTTCGCTGGCCAGCACGTCGCCGACAAGATGATCCCCTACCGTGCAGTGCGCCGGGAATTCGGGTTCCTGGGCAACCAGTGCGACGCGCAGGCTCGGGCTGCGCCGGATCTCGCCATCGTCCAGCGTGGTGCTGCCGGCCAGAACGCGCAGCAGGGATGATTTTCCGGCCCCGTTCCGGCCGATGAGGCCGATTCGCTCGCCAGCCTGCAACTGCAGGTCGGCATGGTCCAGAAGTGGATGGTGGCCATAGGCCAGTTGCGCTTTTGAAAGCGCGAGAACAGTGTCCGTCATGATAGCGCAGTGTACAATGTGCGCGCGGGGCAGGCCGGGCGATCGCGGTGCGACACGCATCGAGGAAGGTCCGGACTCCACAGGGTGCGGTAGCGGCCAACAGCCGTCCGGCAAGCCCGCAGGCCACCGGCCTGCGGTCGAGCCGAGGAACAGGGCCACAGAGACGAGTCTGCCATGCGGGTTCCCCATGGGTACACCGGCACGGCCATCTCCGTGTTGCCGGGTCGTGATGCGGCTCGGGCATGGCAGGGTGAAACGCGGCAACCTCTACCCGGAGCAATATCAAATAGGCATGCGCAGGCCATGGGCCGAAAGGGCGACCCGTCCGAGCATGCGGGTAGGTAGCTAGAGTATGCCAGCAATGGCGTACCCAGATGAATGATCGCCCACCGGAGCCACTCCGGTGTACAGAATCCGGCCTACAGGCCTGTCCCGTCTTCCATTTTTCACAACACACATTCAAATCTCTGTGTAATGCATTGATTTGACATGGTTTTATTTGCCAAAACCAGCTGGTATGCACTTGTAAGTGCTTGTTGTGATTGAATAAATCTGCATCTTCGACTTGACCGACGCGCGTGCTTCCCTTAGAGTGGGTGAAAGTAGATTTTTGTGTCATGAAGTGGGAGATTCCCCCATGTTCCAGGGAAGCAGTGCCTTGACGCTCGATGCCAAGGGCCGGATGTCGATTCCGGCCCGGTATCGTGACGTCCTGCAGACCGAAGAACACGGGCGTGTGACGCTGACCCGTCACCCTGATGGCTGCCTGATCCTCTACCCACGCTCCGAGTGGGAAGCCCGGCGCACGAAGATTGCAGCCTTGCCGGCGTCGGCGCGTGCGCTGCAGCGGCTGCTGCTTGGCAGTGCCCAGGATGTCGATATGGATTCAGCGGGTCGGATTCTTGTGGCACCCGAATTGCGCACGGCAGCGGGCCTGGACCGTGACGTGATGCTGCTGGGGTTGGGGGCCAATTTTGAATTGTGGGACAGAGCCCAATGGGATGCACGGTGTGCCGATGATTTGAAGAATCTCGATCCGGCCATTCTTGAACAAATTTCATTCTGAGCCCTTTCATGGTGTCTGCACATCGTACCGTTCTGCTGGAACCGGCCGTGGATGCCTTGCTGGCTCCGGGGTTTGGCCGCAAAGGGCCTGCGGGGCCGGGGCCGCGCTTGGACGGCGTCTATATGGACGGCACGTTCGGACGGGGTGGCCATGCCCGGCATCTGCTGGCACGGCTCCCGCCAAAAGCGCGCCTGCTGGTATTCGACAGGGACCCCGAAGCGGTTGCCGCCGCGCATGAATTGCAGCGCGCAGACCCCAGGGTCATCGTGGTGCACGACACGTTTGCCGCCATGGACGAACACCTGGATGTCCTGGGCATCGGCTGTCTGGATGGCATCCTGCTGGATCTCGGGGTCTCGTCGCCCCAGCTGGATGTGGCGGATCGGGGCTTCTCGTTCCAGCATGACGGCCCGCTCGACATGCGCATGGACAATCGCTTCGGTCAGACAGCGGCTGAATGGCTGGCCCGGGCCGAGCAGAATCAGATCAAGGAGGTCATTGCACATTATGGCGAAGAACGGTTTGCTCTTCGGATTGCAAAAGCGATTGTTGCGCGCCGCCAATCCCGGCCGCTGCACACAACGGGTGAACTCGCCGAGCTCATTGCCGGTGTCATCCCCACGCGCGAAAAGGGTCGCCATCCGGCTACCCGCAGCTTCCAGGCTATACGGATTCACATCAATGACGAGCTCGCGCAGCTTGCGCACGCCCTCCCGACAGCCCTGAGGCGCCTTTGCACAGGGGGGCGTCTGGCGGTGATCAGCTTTCACTCGCTCGAGGATCGCATGGTCAAGCAATGCCTTGGCGCAGCGGCGCATCCCGGTCGGGATCAGGCGCGCTTGCCGATCCCCGAATCCGCCATGCCCCGCCCCTGGGTCAGGCTGCTGGGCCGCCGCCTGCCTGACGCTGACGAAGTGGCGGCCAATCCCCGTGCGCGCTCGGCGGTGTTGCGCGTCGCCGAACGCACGGATACGCCTTTGTCGGCACAGAGTGCCGCGCGCCTGTGCCCGGCGCCGGGGGGGGCCGTGCCCCGCGATCCTGCACGGAGGCGCTCATGATGCGTCTGTCCGTCGTGCTCGCCGGCCTGCTCATGGTGTCGGCCCTGTCCCTGGTGACGCTGCGTTTCCAGGCGCGCGAACTGTTCATGCAGGTCGAGCAACTGAAGGTCGGCGCCCATGATCTGGAGAACGATTGGCGCCGGCTGCAGCTGAAACGGGCTGAACTCGCACGCAATGCGCGCATCGATGCGTTGGCGCGCAATGAATTGCACCTCGTGCCGGTCGATCCGGAACGCACCTTGTATCTGCAGCAGGGTCAGGGGCGTTCGGAGGGGCAGCCATGAAGCGCGTCGGCTTTCATGCCAGCCCCGTTCTGGGGATGCGGCCGGTGTTCTGGCGCGCGCGGCTGGTGGTACTGGTACTGCTTCTGGCCTTCATGGCGCTCGCGGTCAAGGCCCTGGATCTGCAGGTCCTGTCGAACGAGTTTCTCCAGCGGCAGGGGGAGCGTCGCTACGAACGCACTTTGGTACTGCCGGCCACGCGCGGCAAGATCTTTGATCGCAGCGGTACGGTCGTGCTGGCATCCAGCGTACCGGCACGCGCTATCTGGGCGGTTCCGGAAGAGTTCAACCGGGCTGATGACGCACAGGTTCGCCAACTGGCTGACCTGCTTGGCTTGCCGGTCGGCGAACTGCGCCAGCGTACGGCCGGTGACGCCAGGAGTTTTGTCTATCTGCGGCGTCAGGTGCCGGTGGATGTGGCGCGCAGGATCAGTGCGCTGAAGATCCCTGGCGTGCAGCAATTGCCCGAAACCCGTCGCATCTATCCGGAAGGCGACGTGTTGGCGCATGTCGTGGGCTTTGCCAACATTGAAGATCACGGGATCGAGGGCGCGGAACTGGCCTTCGATGGCCATCTGTCCGGGCAGCCGGGCATGCGGCGCGTGATTCGTGACCGTCTGGGACGTATTGTCGAGGATGTGCAGGCGATCGTGCCACCAACGGATGGCCACAATCTGCGCCTGTCGATCGATGCCGGCATACAGTTCGATGTCTGGCGGGCCTTGCAGGATGCACTGGCGATGCACAAGGCCCAGGCGGGTACCGCCATCGTCCTCGACGTACAGACTGGCGAAATCCTGGCCATGGTCAGCCTGCCCTCGTACGATCCGAATGAGACAGCGCAGCGCAGCGGCCCGGCTGTGCGCAACCGGGTCGTCACCGACACGTTCGAGCCGGGTTCGATCATGAAGCCGTTTACTGCTGCGCTGGCCCTGGACTCGGGTCGTATTGGTCTGGATACCCAGTTCGACACGGGAAATGGGCGCTACGCGTATCATGGTGCCGTCATTTCGGATGTCTCACGCAACGGCCGGCTCGACGTGCGTGGCATCATCCGGCAATCGAGCAATATCGGCATGACCATGATCGCCGATCGTCTGGACGCACGCAGCATGTGGACCACGTTTTCCGAACTTGGCTTCGGGCGTGTGCCGAACATGCTGTTCCCGGGCATGGCGTCCGGGCGCTTGCGTCCCTGGCAGCGCTGGCGCCCGATCGAACAGGCCACCATGGCCTACGGATACGGGCTGTCGGTGTCCCTGCTGCAGGTGGCGCGCGCCTATACGGCCTTTGCCCGCGACGGCGACATGGTGTCGCTCTCCATGGTGAGGCGAGAAGGGCGTCCGACCAGCGTGCAGGTTTACACGCCTGAAGTCGCACGCCTCATGCGCGGCATGCTGGAAGCGGCCGCAGGCCCTGATGGTGCACGCCTGGCCCAGGTGCGCGGCTATCGGGTGGCCGGCAAGAGTGGTACCGCGCGCAAGATCGTCAATGGCCATTACAGCAAGAACAAGTATCGCAGTTCGTTCGTCGGCTTCGCACCCGTGTCGGATCCGCGCATCGTCGTCGCCGTGTCCATCGATGAGCCCGGTGCCGGGGGCTATTACGGTGGGCGTGTCGCGGCACCGGTGTTTGCGGATATCGTATCGGGCACGTTGCGGCGCATGGGGGTCCGGCCCGACGCGCCCGTCGATGCCCTGGTGGCCGCAGCGCCTGCTCGCGAGGGGGGCATTCGATGAGCAGTCTGGATATTCTCACATGGCTGGACGAGCAGGTTGCGCGTACCGCTGATCTCTGCCTGGACTCACGCCAGGTCCAGGCGGGCGATGTGTTTTTTGCCTGCCCGGGTCTTCTGGCCGATGGCCGTGGCTTCATGCAGGCTGCAGTATATGCCGGAGCGGGGGCGATCGTGCGGACCCGCGGGGGGGAATTCCCTTCACCCGAGGGCGTTCCGGTGCTCGAAGTGGATGATCTGGCCCGTCATCTGGGCGAGATCGCTCATCTATGGTATGGCCGGCCATCCGATGCGCTGACGGTGATCGCCGTGACGGGCACCAATGGGAAGACCTCGACCACCCAGTGGATCGCGGCCGCCTTGAATGCCGAAGACATGCCCTGTGGAACAGTGGGTACGTTGGGGGTCACCCTGGCCGACGGCCGCAATCTGGGCGGCATGCTGACCACCCCGGACGTGTTGACGCTGCATCGCAGTCTGGCCGCCATTCACAGGGCCGGTGCGGTGGCCGCAGCGATCGAGGCGTCGTCCATCGGCATCGAGCAGGGTCGCCTGGATGGCGTCACGATCCAGGTGGCCGGTTTCACCAACCTGACCCGGGATCATCTCGACTACCACGGCAGCCTCGATGCGTACAAAAAGGCCAAGTTCGCCCTGTTCGATCGACCCGGCCTGCGTGGCGCCATCATCAATGCCGACGACCCCGCAGGGCGTGAACTGCTCGCCCATCAGCCGGCCTCGGGGCATCGCCACGGCTATGGCCTGATGGCTGGCGAGTCGGCACTGTTCAGGGCAGAAGACATCCAGCACAGTGCGGATGGGCTGGTGTTCAACCTGCTGCTGCCACGGGGTCGGGCGCAGATCGTCACGCATCTGGTCGGTGAACACAATATTTCCAATCTGCTGCTGGTCGCCGGTGTCCTGCGTGAACTGGGTTGGGGCCTGAGCCGCACGGCGCGCGCGCTGGCGCGCCTGCAGCCTGTACCGGGGCGTCTGCAGGCGGTCGCGGCGCTGCCGGGGGGGGCGACCCAGGGGCCGCATGGGCATGCGCTGGTGGTCGTCGACTACGCGCATACGCCCGATGCGCTCGAACGGGTCCTTGTCTCGCTCAGACCCATGACGCAGGAGCGCAAGGGCCAGCTCTGGTGCGTATTCGGCTGTGGGGGTGACCGCGATGCCGGCAAGCGGCCCATGATGGGTGCCGTGGCCGAGCGCCTTGCCGACAGGATAGTGGTCACCAGCGACAACCCACGCAACGAGCCTCCGCAGGCCATTGCCCAGGCCATTCTGTCGGGCATGACAAAGCCGGTGCATGTGCAGCTGGACAGGGCGCGTGCCATTCTCGAAACCCTGTGGGGTGCCGCGCCACGCGACGTGATCCTGCTGGCGGGCAAAGGGCATGAGACCTGGCAGGAAATCCGTGGTGTTCGTCGTCCGTTCGATGACCGCGACTGGGCCTGTCTGGCACTGACCTGGCAACAGGGCGCGCATCTAGCCACGGATACCCGTGATTTTCCCGCCGGCGCCCTCTTTCCGGCCCTGCGCGGCGAACGCCACGACGGGCATGATTTCGTTCAGGCCGCCGCACGCGCAGGGGCCCGTGCAGCGCTGGTCGAGCACAGGGTGCCGGATGTGGACCTGCCGCAACTGGTATTGGGGGACATGCGCCATGCCCTGCGCCTGTGGGCCAGCGTCTGGCGCCGGCAGTTCCACCTGCCGGTCATTGCCGTCACGGGCAGCAACGGCAAGACCACCACCAAGGAAATGATCAGCACCATTCTGGCCGTGTGGTGGGGGGCGGACCAGCGCCTTGCCACGCCGGGCAATTTCAACAATGACATTGGCGTGCCACTGTCGGTGCTGCGCCTGCACGCGGGACACCGGGCGGCCGTCTTCGAACTGGGCATGAACCATCCGGGGGAAATCGCAGAGCTCGCTGCGATTGCACAACCCACCGTGGCTTTGGTGAACAATGCGCAGCGCGAGCACCAGGAGTTCATGCTGTCGGTCGAGGCGGTCGCCCGGGAAAACGGCCAGGTGCTGTGCGCGCTGCCAGAGGACGGCATCGCGGTGTTCCCCGCCGAAGATGCCTATGAATCCGTCTGGCGCGGCCTTGCCGCGTCGCGTCGGGTCCGTTGTTTCGGGTTTTCCGATCGGGCCGAGGTCCGGGCGGCGCGAATTCGTGCGCGGCCGCAACGCACCGAATTCGAGCTGCAATTGGCCGGGCAGTCCCATGACGTCGTCCTGCGCGCACCGGGCCGGCACAACCTGCATAATGCGCTGGCAGCGGCCACCTGCGCCTGGGCCGCGGGGGCACCCGTGGCGGCCATTGTCGAAGGTCTGCAGCAGTTCGTGCCCGTGGGGGGCCGGATGCAGCCGAGCACCATGGCCGACGGCTTTCAACTGATCGACGATACGTACAATGCGAATCCCGATTCCGTGCGGGCGGCCATCGAAGTGCTGGCTGCGCTCGATGGCCGACGCATACTCGTGCTTGGTGACATGGGCGAAGTGGGGCTACAGGGCCCGGCCATGCATGCCGAGGTCGGCGCACATGCGCGCGACTGTGGCATCGATGTGCTGCTGACGCTGGGTCCGGCAAGTCGTGGTGCTGCAGAAGCCTTTGGTTCGGCTGCCCGGTCCTTCGATTCGCTCGAGGCACTTCTGCCGCAGCTGCTCGCAGCGCGGCCGGGTCATATTCTGGTCAAGGGATCGCGCAGCATGCAGATGGAACGGGTCGTGCATGCATTGCAGGCCGATATGGCCAGCCAGTCGGGGGGCCATCATGCTTCTTGAGTTGGCGCGCTGGCTGGCGGATCATCACTTCCGGGCGTTTGGCGTGGTCGAGTACATCACGTTCCGGGCGGTGCTGGCCAGTGCCACGGCCCTGGCGATCGGGCTGCTGTCCGGGCCCTGGCTGATCCGACGCCTGACGGCGATGAAAATCGGCCAGGCCGTGCGCAGTTATGGCCCCCAGAGCCATCTGCAGAAGAGCGGCACGCCGACCATGGGCGGCGCCTTGATCCTCATCGGCATCGGCGCCAGCACCCTGCTGTGGGCGGATTGGTCCAACCGCTTCGTGTGGGTGGTTCTGCTCGTCACGTTCGGATTCGGCTGGATCGGCTGGGCAGATGATTACCGCAAGGTCGTCCACCATGATCCAGAAGGCATGCCGGCGCGCCAGAAGTTTTTCTGGCAGGCCCTGATCGGTGTGATCGCGGCCATGTACCTGAGTTTTGCGGTTTCCGTCCCGGGCAATACCGGGCTGTGGCCCCTGTTCCGTGAATGGGTGCTGAGCGGTTTCGCCATGCCCTTGCCCACCCGGGCCGACCTGATCGTGCCCTTCTTCAAGACCGTCAGCTACCCGCTGGGGGTTTTTGGGTTCATGACGCTCACCTGGCTCGTCATTGTGGGCACCAGCAATGCGGTCAACCTGACCGATGGCCTGGATGGCCTGGCCATCATGCCCACGGTGATGATCGCCGTGGCGCTCGGGATTTTCGCCTATGTGGTCGGGCGGGTAGACTATTCCAGATATCTGCTCTTTCCCTATATTCCGGGCGCCTCCGAACTGATGGTGCTGTGCGCTGCGATCGCTGGCGCAGGCCTGGCGTTTCTGTGGTTCAACGCCTACCCGGCGCAGGTGTTCATGGGGGATGTGGGCGCACTGGCTCTGGGGGGGGCTCTGGGCACCATTGCGGTCATCGTGCGGCAGGAAATCGTGCTCTTCATCATGGGCGGGGTGTTTGTGGTCGAGACGCTCTCGGTGATGCTGCAGGTCGGCTGGTTCAAATACACCCGCAAACGCTACGGAGAGGGACGCAGGTTCTTTCGCATGGCACCACTGCATCACCATTTCGAGGTGGGCGGCTGGAAGGAAACCCAGGTCGTGGTCCGTTTCTGGATCATCACCATGATGCTGGTGCTGGTGGGTCTGGCCAGCCTGAAACTGCGATGAGCACCCCTGCTGCATTCTGGGCATCAACGCGCAACCAGGGCGCCGAGGGGCCTGCGCCGGTCACCCTGATCATGGGTCTGGGCGAGACGGGCGTGGCTGCGGCCCGCTGGTGTGCCGGCCAGGGTGATACCGTGCGGGTGCTGGATACGCGCCCGCAGCCGCCCGGGCTGGCCGCATTGCAGGCCCATGGCATTGCAGCGCAGACGTACCTGGGTGTGGGGCACTTCGATGCCAGGCTGCTGGACGGCGTGCGTACATTGGTCCTCAGCCCGGGGATCTGTCCACGAGATGCGAACGTGGCGGATTTTCTGGCGCAGGCGCGGGCGCTCGGTGTCGATGTGCTCGGGGAGATCGAACTCTTTGCCAGAGCCCTGAAGGATTTGGCGCAGCAGGGCTATGCGCCCCGGGTCCTGGCGGTGACCGGCACCAACGGCAAGACGACGGTGACCGCGCTGGTGCGCGCGCTTGGCGAAGCCGCCGGATACAGGATACGGGCCGCAGGCAATATCGGGCCCGCGGCCCTGGCTGCATTGCTGGATGCGCTCGAGCAGGACAGATTGCCCGAAATCTGGGTGCTGGAACTGTCCAGTTTTCAGATCGAAGGCACCCGGTCCCTGCGGGCGGATGCCGCAGTGGTGCTGAATGTGACCCAGGATCATCTGGACTGGCATGGTTCGATGTCGGCGTATGCCGCCGCCAAGGCGCGGCTCTACGAAATGGCCGACTGCCTGGTGTTCAACCGGGACGACGCCTGGGTCAGAGACATGATCGCCGACCCGACAGCCCTTTGTATCCGCAGTTTCGGGGCAGGCCTGCCGCCGCGGGTCGGGGATCTGGGCATCCATGAACAGGGTGGCATGGCCTGGCTAGCGGTCATGGACGCAGATCGCACGGTCCGGCCGGTGCCTGGGCGCAAGGGTTCGCGTCAGACCGGGCTGGGTGACGTACGTGCAACCGGTCCTCTGCTCGATCTGATGCCGGTTGAAGCGCTGCGCATACCGGGTGGGCACAACGTGCTCAATGCCCAGGCGGCCTTGGCCCTGGGGCGTGCGATCGGGCTGGACTGGGCGCCGATGCTGCATGCCTTGCGTGCGTACCGGGGCGAGGCCCACCGGATGCAGTTCGTGCGTTCAGTGGCGGGTGTAGACTTCATCAATGACAGCAAGGGCACCAATGTCGGGGCGACGGTCGCGGCGCTCGAGGGGCTCGGCCGCCCCGTGGTCCTGATTGCCGGGGGGCTGGGCAAGGGGCAGGATTTCAGCCCGCTGTGTGATGTGGTGCGCGACCACGCCCGGATGGTGGTGCTGATGGGGCAGGATGCCGGCGTCATCGCGCAGGCACTGTCGGGCAGCGGGGTTCCGACAGACCAGTGCGCCAGCCTCGAAGAGGCCGTCCGGCTGGGTTTCGAGCAGGCCCGGCCGGGTGATGCCGTGCTGCTGTCGCCGGCCTGCGCAAGCATGGACATGTTTCGCAATTATGTGCATCGTGGAGAGCATTTCGTCGCCTGCGTCGAGGCGCTTGCCGCAGACCGGGGAGAAGTGGCATGAGTCTGCTCGGCGTCCTGGGGCGAAATTCCGGCTCGGCCAGGGCGCCCCGCAGTGCCATGCCCATGCTCGACATCGGCCTGCTGGTGGCCGTGCTCGCCCTGGTGCTGTTCGGCTTGCTGATGGTGTATTCGGCGTCCATTGCACTGGCCGACGGCCCTCGCTACCAGGGCTATGGCCGATTCTATTTCGTGAGCCGGCATGCCCTGTTCATCGTTGTGGGCCTGCTGGGTGCCCTGGTGGTGGCTGCCGTACCCATGCGGGTCTGGCACAAGCTCACGGTACCGCTGTTCATCTGCACCCTGCTGCTGTTGATCGTGGTGCTGGTGCCCGGTCTGGGCCGTGAGGTCAATGGCGCGCGCCGCTGGTTGCCGCTGGGTGTACTCAATTTTCAGCCTTCGGAGCTGATGAAATTTGCCATGATGCTCTATGCAGCAGATTATGTGGTACGCAAGCAGCCCCACCTGCAAGGGTTTGTGGCGGGCTTTGTGCGCGGCTTCCTGCCTATTGCCCTGGCCCTCATCGTCGTCGGGGTGCTGCTCCTGCTGGAACCGGATCTCGGGGCTTTCATTGTCATCGGGGCCATTGCCGTCGGGATCCTGTTCATCGGCGGCATCAACCTGAAGTTGTTTTCGCTCATGCTGGGCGGGGTGATGTCCAGTTTTCTGCTCCTGATCTGGCTGTCGCCCTGGCGGCGCGAGCGCTTGTTCGTCTATCTGGATCCATGGAATCCTGAAAATGCGTATGGCAGTGCGTATCAGCTCTCGCATTCGCTGATTGCGCTGGGGCGTGGCGAGTGGTTCGGGGTGGGTCTGGGCGCCAGTATCGAGAAACTGCACTACCTTCCAGAGGCCCATACCGACTTCATTGTCGCCGTGATCGGCGAGGAACTGGGCCTTGTGGGCTTGCTGGGCCTGATGTCCGTATTTGTGTTCATCGTTCTGCGGGCCTTCGATATCGCGCGCCAGGCGATGGTGCTCGAGCGTACCTTCGAAGCGCTGGTCGCACAGGGGGTGGCACTGTGGATCGGGGTCCAGGCGTTCATCAACGTGGGGGTCTGTCTGGGGCTGCTGCCCACCAAGGGGCTCACTTTGCCGTTGGTCAGTTATGGCGGGTCGGGTATCGTGATGAATCTGGCTGCCATGGCCATTCTCCTGCGTATCGATCATGAGATGCGTGGCCTGATGCGGGGGAGGCGCCGATGAATCCGCCCCTGATTCTTGTCATGGCCGGCGGTACGGGCGGGCATATCATGCCCGGCCTGGCCGTTGCGGCCGTCTTGCAGGCGCGGGGCTGTCGCGTGCAGTGGCTCGGTGACCCCCAGCGCATGGAAGGCCGGCTGGTGCCTGGGCAAGGCATCGAGCTTCTGCCGCTGCGCTTTGACGGCGTGCGCGGCAAGGGGCTGGTGGCGCTGCTCAGCTTGCCGGTCAGGCTGGCCATGGCGTGTTGGCAGGTGCGTCGTCTGTTGCGGGTGCGGCGCCCCGATGTGATCCTCGGGATGGGCGGCTATGCTGCATTTCCAGGGGGTGTGATGGCCTGGCTCGCCAGGATTCCGCTGGTGATCCATGAACAGAATGCCGTTGCCGGCACCGCCAATCGCATCCTGGCTCGGCTTGCAAGGCGGGTGCTGACCGGCTTTCCGGGGGTATTGCCAGGGGGGGTGATGACCGGCAATCCGGTGCGTGCCACGCTGGCCGGTGTCGTGCCCAGCGACCAGCGCTATGCCGGGCGCTCGGGTCCGTTGCGGGTTCTGGTGGTCGGTGGCAGTCTGGGGGCCCTGCGCATCAACGAACTGGTGCCCGAAGCGCTGGCGCTCATGCAGCCGGCGCAGCGCCCGCTGGTCCGTCACCAGGCGGGAGAGGCGCATGTGGCAACGGTACGCGAGCGCTACGCCCATCTCGGGCTGCAGGGCGACGTCAGCGCCTTCATCGAAGACATGGCCGAGGCCCTGGCGTGGGCTGATCTGGTCGTCTGTCGCGCCGGGGCCATGACGGTGGCCGAAGTGGCGGTGGTTGGGGTCGCGGCCCTGTTCATACCGCTGCCCCACGCGATCGACGATCATCAGACGGCCAATGCGCGCTATCTTTCCGAATGCGGGGGGGCGTGGATGATTCCGCAGGCTCAACTGGATGGTGGCACACTGGCCCGCTGGCTGACGGCGCGCACGCGCACTGAACTGGCCGCCGTGGCCAGCCATGCGCTCGAACACGGCAGTCCCGAGGCGGCGCAGCGCATCGCCGAGGTCTGCATACAGTCGATGAAGGAAAGCGCGTGAAACATCGCATACGCAAGCTGCATTTCGTGGGTATCGGGGGCTCCGGCATGAGCGGGATCGCCGAGGTCCTGCTCAATCTCGGCTATGACATCAGCGGTTCGGACGTACAGGACACCGCAGTCACCCGTCGCCTGCGCGCCCTGGGTGCGCAGGTTGCCATTGGCCATGCAGCAGAAAACATGCAGGGCGCAGGCGCCCTGGTGACCTCCAGCGCCATCCAGGCCGATAATCCCGAAGTGCTGGCCGCGCGTGCCGCGCATGTTCCGGTCGTGCCACGGGCGCTCATGCTGGCGGAACTCATGCGCCTGAAGCGCGGCATTGCGGTAGCCGGCACGCATGGCAAGACCACCACGACCAGCCTGATCGCGAGTGTCCTGGCCGCTGGCGGCCTGGATCCCACGTTCGTGATCGGCGGACGCCTGAATGCAGCAGATGCCAATGCGCGTCTGGGCCAGGGTGATTTCATCGTGGTCGAGGCCGACGAATCCGACGCATCCTTTCTGAACCTGCTCCCGGTGATGGCGGTGATCACCAATATCGACCTCGATCATATGGATACATATGATCATGATGTGGCCCGCCTGAAGAGCGCATTCGTCGAATTCACACAGCGCCTGCCCTTTTACGGCAGTGTGATCCTGTGCGCGGATGATGCCAATGTGCGCGAACTGATTCCCTTTGTGTCGCGCCCCGTCACCACCTACGGGATTGACGTGCCAGCCCGTTTCCGGGCGCGCAATCTTCGGCAGGATGGCGTGCGCATGTGTTTCGAGGTTGACCGGCAAGGGGCCCAGGGGCCCCTGCCTGCGCTGTCGATCTGCCTCAACCTGCCCGGTCGGCACAATGTCCTGAATGCACTGGCGGCCATTGCCGTGGCCACTGAGCTCGGTGTGGCCGATGAGACCATCGCCGAAGCGCTGATGCAGTTTCGTGGCGTGGGCCGCCGCTTCACCCTGTCGGGGCCGTTTCCAGTCCCCGAGCCACAGGGAGGCGGTACGTTCGAACTGGTGGATGACTACGGCCACCATCCGGTCGAGATGGCCGCCACGCTGGCGGCGGCAAGAGGCGTATGGCCCGGGCGGCGCATCGTGCTTGCCTTTCAGCCCCATCGATATACGCGGACACGCGACTGCTTCGAAGACTTCGTGCGTGTGCTGGGTCAGGCCGATGCGGTCTTGCTGACCGAGGTCTATGCTGCAGGCGAGCCCGCCCTGATCGCTGCCGATGGGCGGGCGCTGGCGCGTGCCCTGCGGGTGGCGGGCAAGGTCGAGCCAGTGTTCATCCCTGATGTAGCCGACATGGCCGGGGTCATCCGCGAATTCGTGCGTGATGGGGATGTGGTGATCCTCATGGGGGCTGGATCGATCAGCCGTGTGCCGGCAGAATTCGGAGAAGGGGCATGAGTCGTTTCGGGCGTGTCGGCGTTCTGTATGGGGGCATTTCCGCCGAGCGCGAGGTGTCCCTGATGTCGGGCACCGGGGTCCATGCGGCCCTCAGGGGCCTTGGGGTGGATGCGCATCTGTTCGACACGGGCCATCAGACGCTGGCCGAGCTCGCGCGCGCGGGCTTCGATCGCGTGTTCATCGCCCTGCATGGACGATATGGGGAGGACGGCACCCTTCAGGGCGCTCTCGAGTTGCTGGGTATCCCCTATACGGGCAGCGGCCCGAAGTCCTGCAGTCTGGCCATGGACAAGATCACGACCAAGCGGGTGTGGCTGCAGCACGGCCTGCCCACCCCGGATTTCGTCGAACTGCGCTGTGATGAAGCCCCGGAAAACCTCGAGGGCCGCCTGGGCCTGCCATTGATCATCAAGCCGCCGCATGAAGGTTCTACCCTGGGCCTGACGCGCGTGCTGGCGGCCAGCCAGTTGCCGGCCGCCCGGCAACTGGCCTGCCGCTACGATGACCGGATACTGGCGGAACGTTTCATACGTGGCCGCGAACTCACGGTCGCCATCCTGGGCACCGGGCGCACTGCACGTGCCCTGCCCATCACTGAAATCATTGCGCCGGGCGGGAATTATGACTATGAACATAAATATGTCTCCAGCGATACGGTCTACGAGACCCCGGCGCATCTGCCGGCCGGGCTGGCGGCCGCAATCCGGGCACTGGCCGTACAGGCCTATCAGGCGCTCGATGGCGAAGGCTGGGGCCGTATCGACCTCATGCTGGATGAACAGGAACGGCCGTGGCTGCTCGAACTCAATACCTCGCCGGGCATGACCGGGCACTCGCTCGTTCCCATGGGGGCCCGCGCGGCCGGCATGAGCTATGCCGAACTGTGCCTGGAAATCCTGTCCACGGCACGCTGCAAGCTGCAGCGTGGCCGGACACCATGAGGGTCAGGCCATGCTGCTGGAAGCCCGCCTGGTGAATTTACTGGCCAACCTGCTCGCGCTGATCGCCGTCCTGTCCATGGTGGTCGGGGTGGTGGCGTGGATCATCCGCCGGCCTTATTTCGAGATCAGGCGCCTGGAGATTGCCCCCATGGCTGACATGAGTCTCGAGTATGTCACTGCGGCGAATCTGCAGACCAGCCTGGATGGGCAGTTGCAGGGCAATTTCTTTCTGCTGGACCTGGGCGCGGCGCGCGCGGTGATCGAATCCGCCCCCTGGATACGGCACGCCGATGTCCGGCGCATCTGGCCCGACACCCTGCGAGTGAGTATCGAAGAGCAGCGCCCGCTGGCATTCTGGAATGAAAATCAGATGATCAATACCTGGGGCGAGACGTTCACGGCCAATCCCGGCGAATTGCCCGATGGCCTGAACATCCCGCAGCTGAATGGGCCGGTGCATTCCGAACGGCTGGTGGTGCAGCGCTATGCCGAGATCGCCGGACGGTTTGCGCCGCTGGGCCTGAGCGTACAGGAGGCCACGCTGACCCCGCGTTATGCCTGGGAGGTCACGCTGTCCGACGGCATGCAATTGACGCTGGGGCGGGATCCTGCCGCAGATGTACCTGACCCGCACGGTCGTGCGGGTGCCCTTCCGTTTGCTGCCCGTATCGATCGGTTCGTCCGGGCATGGCCCGAACTGACGCGTCGCCTGGGGCAGGCGATACGCCATGCCGACCTGCGGCACCCGAACGGGTTTGCCATCAGCCTGGCAAACGGGCCTGTCCAATCCTCTTCTTCCAGTACACCATGACACGTGACATCAAGGACCTGATCGTTGCATTGGATATCGGCACCAGCAAAGTGGTGGCCGTGGTGGCCGAGATCCTCCCGGATGGCGGCTTCGATGTGCTGGGCCTGGGCCAGCACGAGTCCGAAGGCATGCGCAAGGGCGTGGTGGTCAACATAGAGTCCACAGTGAACTCCATCCAGCGGGCGCTCGAGGAAGCCGAACTGATGGCGGACTGCAAGATCCGCGAAGTCTATACGGGGATTGCAGGCAGTCACATCGCCAGTTTCAACTCGGCCGGCATGGTCGCTGTCAAGGACAAGGAGGTGACGGCAGCGGATGTGGCGCGTGTGGTCGAGACTGCCAGGGCGGTGAACATTCCGAATGATCAGCAGGTTCTGCACGTGCTCACGCAGGAATTCATCGTGGATTCCCAGGAAGACATTCGTGAGCCGATCGGCATGAGCGGGATGCGGCTCGAGGTGCGAGTGCACATCGTGACCGGTGTGGTCAGCGCAGTCCAGAACATCATCAAGTGCGTGCGCCGCTGCGGGCTCGAGGTGCAGGATCTGATCCTGCAACCTTTGGCGTCCAGCCTTTCGTGCCTGACTTCCGACGAGAAAGAACTGGGCGTGGTGCTGGTGGACATTGGTGCAGGCACGACCGACATCGCGATTTATACCGGCGGCGCGATTCGCCATACGGCTGTCATTCCGATCGCGGGCGACCAGGTCACCAACGACATCGCCGCCATGCTGCGCACACCCACGCCGGATGCAGAGGAAATCAAGCTGCAGTATGGCATTGCCAAGCAGGCTCTGGTCGATGCCGCAGAAGTCATCGAGGTACCGGGCCTGGGCGATCGGCCCAATCGGCATGTCAAGCGCCAGGCCCTGTCGGCCGTGATCGAACCGCGCCTGGAAGAGTTGTTCGGTTTCGTGCGGCAAGTGGTGAGTGAGTCCGGGCATGAAGAACTGCTGGCCTCAGGGGTGGTGCTCACCGGTGGGACGGCCCTGATGCCGGGCATGGTCGAGTTGGCTGAAGACGTTTTTCTGACGCCGGTACGGGTGGCCGTGCCACTGTACAGCGGCAGTCTGTCCGACGTGATGCGCAATCCGCGCTTTGCGACGGTGATGGGTTTGTTGACCGAGGCGCGCATGCAGCACGCTCGTGGTCGCAAGGTGGCGCAGCAGAAGGGTCGGTTCCGATCATTTCTGACGCGCATGAAGGAGTGGTTCATGAATTGACCGGGAGGTTGACATGAGCCATCAGGGGATGCATTGTTTCACTGTAACGAGGAAATCGACATGATGAATTTTGAGATACTGGACACCAGCCGCAGCGGCACGGTGATCAAGGTGGTCGGGGTCGGCGGGGCTGGCGGCAACGCCGTCGGCCACATGATCCGCTCCGGGGTGCAGGGGGTGGAATTCATTTGCGCCAATACCGACGCGCAGGCGCTCGCCTCCAGCGAGGCGCCGGTACAGATCCGGTTGGGGCATACGGGCCTGGGCGCCGGGGCCAAGCCCGACCAGGGTCGTGCAGCGGCCGAATCAGCCCGCGAAGAGATCCGTGCTGCACTCAACGGTGCCCACATGGTCTTCATTACGGCCGGGATGGGCGGTGGCACCGGTACTGGCGCGGGCCCCGTGGTGGCCGAAGTCGCCAAGGAACTCGGCATACTCACGGTGGGTGTGGTCACGAAGCCCTTCGTGTTCGAGGGCACCAAGCGCATGCGCATGGCCGAAGAGGGCATACACGAGCTCTCGCGCAACGTGCATTCGCTCGTCGTGGTGCTCAACGAGAACCTGTACGACCTGATGGACGAAGACGCCACCCAGGACGAGTGCTTCAGGGCCGCCGATGACGTACTGCACAATGCCTGCGCCGGCATTGCAGAAATCATCAACGTCGAAGGCAACGTCAACGTCGACTTCGAAGACGTCAAGACCATCATGGGTGAGCAGGGCCAGGCCATGATGGGCACGGCGATGGCCTCGGGCACCGATCGCGCCCGCGTGGCTGCCGAACAGGCCATCGCCTGCCCATTGCTCGAAGGGGTGGACCTGCACGGCGCGCGTGGCATCCTGGTCAATATCACCGCCAGCCATGGCCTGAAGATGCGTGAGACGCGCGAGATCATGGATACCATCGGCAGCTATGCCGCAGCGGATGCGACCGTGATATTCGGCACGGCCTACGATGAGGCGATGGGTGAGAACCTGCGCGTGACCGTCGTGGCCACGGGGCTGGGCGCTGCGCGCCCGCAGCTGGTATCCAGCCAGGCCGAGGCCTCGCGTACCGGAACAGACGATCTGCCGTTGCTGCACACACAGAACTATGTCGGTACGGATGCCCCGACTGTGATACGCAAACCGCGCTCTATAACCCAGGCCTCGGCCCAGGTCCGCGCGCTCGAAGGGGCGGGTGTGGATCACTACGATATCCCGGCTTTTCTGCGCAAACAGGCCGATTGACCCTGTTCGGGTCACTGACGCCGTTTCCTCGTCAAGCGCCAGCCGATCCGCCAGAGACTGTCTTTGCGACATGCCGGCCTGCTCCCCTGAAGGCCTGCATGGCGCAACTGGCGTGGCGGCGCTCGTGGAAAACCCCGATTCAAGTTAGAATACCCTGTTTCGAGTCATGCGGGCATCGTCTTGCATGCCAACCCCATGAAGGCCAGTATGCTGCTGCAGCGCACCATAAAACAGTCGATTTCCACTACGGGCGTGGGCCTGCACTCGGGCCACCGCGTCAAGATCACCCTGCGGCCGGCCCAGCCCGGCACTGGCATCGTATTTCATCGTGTCGATCTCCCCCAGGTGGTCGATCTGCCCGCGCGCGCCGATGCCGTGGGCGATACCCGCCTGGCGTCGGTGCTGCAGCAGGGCGCGGTCCGTGTATCGACCGTAGAGCATCTGATGTCGGCACTGGCAGGCCTGGGTGTCGATAATCTGCACGTCGATCTGGATGCCGAAGAAGTCCCCATCATGGACGGCAGTGCCGCTACATTCATCTATCTGCTGCGCAGCGCAGGTCTGGTCGAGCAGGCGGCGCCCAAACAGTTCCTGCGTGTGCTCGAGCCCATCGAAGTGCGCGAGGGCGAAGGGTCGGCAGCGAAGTGGGCACGGCTCGAGCCCCACGAAGGCTTCGCGCTGTCATTCGCCATCGATTTCCATCACCCGGCCATCGATTCCACGGCCAATCGGGCCGAAATCGATTTTGCCCATGAGTCCTACGTGAAGACCATCGCGCGGGCGCGTACCTTCGGGTTTGCAAGCGAGGTCGAGGCACTGCGCTCCATGGGGCTGGCGCGAGGCGGCAGCCTCGATAACGCCATCGTGATGGATGAATACCGCGTCCTCAATCACGATGGCCTGCGCTATGACGATGAATTCGTCAAGCACAAGATTCTCGATGCCATCGGCGATCTCTATCTGGTCGGCTATCCCCTGGTGGCTCGCTATGTGGCCAACAAGTCGGGGCATGGCCTGAACAACCAGCTTGTACGGGCCTTGCTGGCCCGGCAGGGCAGTTGGGAAATCATCCACTATGCCAGCCAGGAGGCGGCACCAGCCGCGTTCACGCGTGACTGGCAGTTCGCCTGACGCGCTGGCCGGGCGCGGTTCATCGATGGTGGGCCAGAAGGCGTGCGATAGCCTCTGACAGGGGCCCTGGTGATACTTTTTCCTGCAGGGCTTCGAACAGGCCCAGCGCCTGGCCATCGAGGGGTCGGGTTTCGCGTCGGGCCTTTTGTGCCACACCCGCACCCATCGAAGCATCGATCCGTATCATGATGTCCGTCACTGGCCACTCCCGCGATTGCAGCTGGCGCACGATGGCGGGGGTGATCTGGCGCAGGCGCGCAGCCTGTGCCGGGCCCGATGCCCTCAGCGCCAGCATGCCGCCCTCGAGGCTGGCCACACGCACGTGCCGGCCCAGCGTCCGTGGCAGCACCGGCATCATGTCGTTTTCCAGGGCCAGCAGTTCGCGTGCCACGTGCAGCAGCGAGGCCGCTTGCGGGTGGTGGGCCAGCCATTGCAGGGGCTGGGTGGCGCTCGCCCGAGCGCGGCGGGATGGGGCAGGCCTGGACATGAGGATTCTCGAATGCGCAATGCAGACACGATGAGCCGCAAGGATTTCCGTTTCATTATACGAACAGTCATCGGCCTGTCGGCGCTGGTGGGCGCCCTGGCCCTGTCGGCCTGGGCCGGGGCCCGCTGGCAGGCGAATCGTTTGCCCGGGCTCGACGACGCCCGCGCGTATTTGGCAGACCTGCGCCAGCGTGAGCAGGCCGCCTTCCTGGCGGGCGGGCTGGGCGAACTGGCTGGCAGGCTGGGTGAGTTGCAGGGGCGGCTGATGGCCATGGAAGCCGTCCACGCACGCATGGCCCGGGCGGTTGGCCTGGATGACCTGATGACCGGATCGGGTGCGATGGACACCGATACGGATCGCGCCCGGGCGGCCGCTGGCGTGCCGGGTGCCGCAGCTCCTGATGTGATTGCGCTCGAATCAGGCATGGGGCCGGCCCAGCAACTGGGTCAGGGCCTCGACCGTCTAGGCCGCCGTCTTGAGGCCCAGGAGGATGCGCATGCCCTGCTCGATGCAGCCGTATCCGGGCAAAGCGGCTTTCAGGCCAGTCTGCCTACGATGGCGCCCGTGGATGCCCCTGCGCTCAGTTCGTCGTTCGGCTGGCGGCGCAATCCGGTCAGCCAGCGGCAGGGCATGCACGAAGGGCTGGATTTCAAGGCACCCCATGGGGCGCCGATTCGTGCGGCATCGGGCGGGCTCGTGGTGCGCGCGGGGTATTGGGGGGCCTACGGGCGCATGGTGGAGATCGATCATGGCAATGGTCTGCGCACACGGTACGCGCATGCATCCCGCTTGCGCGTGAAGCAGGGCGATATCGTCCAGCAGGGGCAGGAAATTGCTGCAGTGGGCAGCAGCGGGCGGTCCACGGGCCCGCATCTGCATTTCGAAGTGCGTATGGCCGACTACCCGCTCGATCCGGGCCTGTTCCTGCAGGACCGCACGCCGGTGACCCTGGCGCGCGCAGCGCCTGGCGCCTCTCAGGGTGCGTTGCCATCTGCGACGGATGGCTCACTGCGTTAAACTGCATCGTTTACCTGTGATCGCGTTTTTCATAGCCACTTTCACAGCCCCCTTTTGCAAACCCGAGCCTGCGGGCTCGCAGTCATCCAACGTCATGGTCTCTCTGTTCAAGAAAATCCTGGGTAGCCGCAATGATCGTCTGCTCAAACAGTATCGTCGGCTGGTTGTGCAAATCAATGCGCACGAGCCTGCAATGCAGGGCCTGTCCGATCACGAACTGAAAGCCAGGACAGAACAGTTCCGTGCGCAGCTGGCAGAAGGAAAGTCCCTGAATGCCCTGCTGCCGGAAGCCTTTGCAGTGGTTCGAGAAGCCAGCCAGCGGGTGTTCGGCATGCGGCATTTCGATGTCCAGCTGCTGGGTGGCATTGCGCTGCACAATGGCAAGATCGCCGAAATGCGCACAGGTGAGGGCAAGACCCTGATGGCCACGCTGCCGGTATACCTCAATGCCCTTGCCGGGCGCGGCGTACATGTGGTGACGGTGAATGACTATCTGGCGCGACGGGATGCCGAATGGATGGGGCAACTCTATGGTTTTCTGGGCCTGAGCGTGGGCGTGGTGGTGCCCCAGCAGGACAACGAAGAAAAACGCGCAGCCTACCGGGCTGACATCACCTACGGCACCAACAATGAATACGGCTTCGATTATCTGCGCGACAACATGGAATACCGCGTCGAAGATCGGCGCCAGCGCAGTCTGGCATATGCCATCGTCGACGAGGTCGACTCGATCCTGATCGACGAGGCACGTACGCCACTGATCATTTCGGGCCAGGCCGAAGACAATACCGAATTGTATGTCCGCATGAATGCGATCCCGCCGCTGCTGGCTCGCATGGCTGAAGAACCCAAGCCCCACGAACCCGAGCCCGAGGGCGATTTCTGGGTCGACGAAAAGGCGCAGCAGGTCCATTTGTCCGAGGCCGGGCAGGTCAGGGCCGAGCAGGTCATGACCAGCCAGGGCATCCTGCCTGCCGGCGAATCGCTGTACGATCCTCGCCATATCACGCTCATCCATCACCTGCTGGTCGCGCTGCGTGCACACAACCTGTTCCATCGCGACCAGCAATATGTGGTGCAGAACGACGAGGTGGTCATCGTCGATGAGTTCACCGGCCGGCTCATGGCGGGCCGGCGCTGGTCCGATGGGCTGCACCAGGCGGTCGAGGCCAAGGAAGGCGTGCGGATCCAGAACGAAAACCAGACGCTGGCGTCGATCACGTTCCAGAACTATTTCCGCATGTATGACAAGCTGGCCGGCATGACGGGCACGGCCGATACGGAAGCCTATGAATTCCAGGAAATCTACGGCCTCGAGACCGTGATCATTCCGACCAACCGGCCCATGGTCCGTGATGATCAGAATGATCAGGTATTCAAGACCGATGCCGAGAAATACCAGGCCATCCTCGCCGACATCATCGATTGCCACAAGCGGGGCCAGCCGGTGCTGGTGGGCACGACCAGCATAGAAAACTCCGAACGTCTCTCCGCGGCCCTCACCCGGGATGGTCTGCCCCACGAGGTCCTCAACGCCAAGCAGCATGCCCGAGAGGCCGAGATCGTGGCCGAGGCCGGCAAGCCCGGTCACATCACCATCGCCACCAACATGGCGGGTCGGGGTACGGACATCGTCCTGGGTGGCAGCGTCGAAAAGCAGATCGCCCTGGTGCGCGCCGATGAAACGCTGTCACCCGAAGAAAGGCAGACCCGCATCGAGACGATACGGCGCGAGTGGGCACCCGCCAACGAAGCAGTCAAGAAGGCAGGGGGCTTGCGCATCATCGGCACCGAACGCCACGAGTCGCGCCGCATCGACAATCAGTTGCGGGGGCGGGCAGGGCGCCAGGGCGACCCGGGTTCTTCCCGCTTCTATCTGTCGCTGGATGATTCCCTGATGCGCATTTTTGCCGGCGACCGCGTGCGGGCCATCATGGAACGGCTCAAGTTGCCCGAAGGTGAACCCATCGAGGCCCGCATGGTCTCGCGCTCCATCGAATCGGCGCAGCGCAAGGTCGAGGCGCGCAACTTCGACATCCGCAAGCAACTGCTCGAATACGACGACGTCGCCAACGACCAGCGCAAGGTGCTGTACTCCCAGCGCAACGAAGTGCTCGAGTCCACATCGGTGGCCGATACCATTGCCAGCCTGCGCGATGCCGAGATCACCTCCATATTCCGTCAGTACCTGCCCGAGGAAACCATGGAAGAGCAGTGGGACGTGCCCACGCTGCAGGCTACTCTCGAAGCCGACTGGTCCGTCGTCATGCCGTTGGCCGAGATGCTCGAGAAGGAGCCGGATCTCACCGATGACGACCTGCTCGAACGGGTGCTGGCCGAGATTCGCCGGCTGTACGATGAAAAAGTGGCATTGGTCGGTGAAGACGCCTGGCGCCCATTCGAGCGCTCGGTGCTGCTGCAGTCCATCGATACCAACTGGCGCGCCCACCTGGCCACCCTGGATCACCTGCGCCAGGGCATCCATCTGCGCGGCTACGCCCAGCAGGATCCCAAGCAGGCCTACAAGCGAGAAGCGTTCGCACTGTTTTCCGACCTGCTCGACCGGATTCGCAACGAGACCGTGCGCGTGCTCATGACGGTCCGGATCCAGTCACGCGAGCAGGTCGAGGTCGAAGAGCCCGCGAGCCCGGCGCTCGAGAATGTGCGCTACCATCATGCCGACTACGACGCAGCCCTGCGCGGCGATGATCTGGGCCTGCCTGAAGAAGAGTCGCCGGTCGCCGGGCAGCGGGCCGCCGTACCGCCGGGGGCCGTGCCCAGGGTCGGGCGCAATGAACCCTGCCCCTGTGGCAGCGGCAAGAAATACAAGCATTGCCACGGACGGCTGGCCTGAGCCCGGGGCGCGCCTGCGCGCCACAGGGATCCGCCGGTCTTACGGCGGGAGACGATATCAGGGCTTCGTGACACGCCAGGGTTTCGTGAAGTCGTGGCCGTGTGGGGCTGCAGCAAGAACCGTGCGGGGCTACAGCAAGAATATCGTGGCCAGCCCAAGGAACAGGAAGAACCCCAGCGAGTCGGTGGCAAACGTGAGCAGCACCGATGAGCCCATGGCCGGGTCCTTGCCGAAACGGTCGCGCAGCAGGGGGATCAGTACGCCCAGCGCTGCGCCGATCAGCATGTTGCCCACCATCGCGGCCATCATGACCCCGGCGACGGCGTAAGAATCGGAAATCACCCAGGCGAAGGTGGCCGCAACCAGGCTGCCACAACTGCCGACCAGGAATGTCACCTGCAGTTCGCGCTTGACCAGTGTCCAGATATTGGACCCGGTCACGCGCCCGGTGGCCATGGCGCGTATGATCATGGTCATGGTCTGGTTGCCGGAATTCCCGCCAATGCCGGCCACGATGGACATCAGGAACGCCAGAATGACGATGTGGCTGACCGTGTCCTCGAAGCGTGAGGCCACCAGCGAGGCAATCGAGGCGGTGCACAGATTGATCAGCAGCCAGGGGGCCCGGTTGCGCAGGGCCGACAGCACGGGTGCAAAGATGTCTTCTTCCTGCAGGCCGGCACGCGACAGTTCTTGCTCCTGTGAGTCTTCCTGCAGCACGTCGACGACTTCGTCGATGGTCAGACGGCCGATCAGCCGACCCTGCTCATCCACCACCGGCGCGGAAACGAGGTCATAGCGCTCGAAGGCACCGGCTGCATCGGCGTCGGAATCGAGTGGATTCAGGCTCAGGACATCCGGTTCCATGACCGAGCTGACCAGGGTGTCGGGTTCGCTGAGCAGCAGGCGCGACAGCGACAGCGTGCCGCGCAGCTGGTCGCTGCGGTCGACCACGAAGATCTGGTCGGTGTGGTCGGGCAGTTCCTGGAGGCGGCGCAGATAGCGCAGCACGACCTCGAGCGTGACATCTTCACGGACCCGCACCATGTCGTAGTCCATGATGGCCCCGACGGTGTCTTCGGGATAGCCCATGGCCGCGATCAGCTGCGCGCGCTCGGCTTCCGTCAGGCCCTTCTGGACTTCGGCAATGACGCCCGGCGGCAGATCGGGTGCCAGATCGGCGATTTCATCGGCGTCCATCTCGCCCGTGGCGGCGAGCAGGTCATCGTGGTCCATGGACTCGATGAGCGATTCGCGAACCCAGTCTTCGACCTCGAGGAGCACATCGGCGTCGTGCTCTTGATGGACCAGCTGCCAGACCGCCTGTCGCTGCTGCACGGGCAGCGATTCGAGGATGAAGGCAATGTCGGCAGGATGCAGGGCATTGATGATCTGGCCGATCTCGTCTTCGTGCTGGCGCTGCAGCATGCCTTCGAGCAGGTTGGAGCCATCTTCATCTTCGGTGTCGTGCTGCCGCTGCGCCAGTGCGTCGACGACTTCCTGGCGCTTCAGGATGGCCTGCAGTTCCTGCAGGGCCAGCTGGGCGTCTTCAGGGTCGAGGCGGCGTGGGATGACGACCGGGACAGGGGTGTCCGGGATGATGGGCTGATCGGCCATGGGGCTCAGGCTCCGGGCATGTCCGGCAGGGGACGGCTGCGACGCTCGTCATCGGTGGCCACGTAGATCAGCGTGGCTTCGGTCACCTTGACCACTTCGGTTTCCATGCGCTGGCGTTCGGCATAGACCTCGACCTGCACGGTGATCGAGGTGCGTCCGGTGTGGGTGATGACCGCATAGAAACTGAGCAGGTCGCCCACGAAGACAGGCTGCTGGAATGAAAAGGCATTCACGGCCACGGTGGCTATCCGGCCAGCGGCGCGCCGGGTGGCTGGAATCGATCCGGCAATGTCGGCCTGTGACATGATCCAGCCACCGAACACATCGCCATGGATGTTGGCATCGGCCGGCATGGGCATTACACGCAGGACAGCTGGATAGTCGGGTAGTGAGACAGGATTGGACATGACAGGTTCCAGGTTGCATGACATTCGGCCAGGCAGGTCTCGCTGGCGGTGGAGCCCTGCATTTTACCTGTCCGTGCCGATGGCTATCGGCAGAAACACGGATATCTTCGGGCTGAATGTGGCCGCACAATAAAACAGGCCCCCGAGTGTGAGGGCTGGTGTCTGGCATGCAGAAAGCAGGCGGTTGGTGGGTCGTGCGCGATTCGAACGCGCGACCAACGGATTAAAAGTCCGGTGCTCTACCGGCTGAGCTAACGACCCAACGCAAGCCGTGCATAATGACATTGTTTCGGTTCGTAGTCAATATTCAACATCATTCGGTTGGGGCGTTTCATGTCGGTACATCACGGTCGTTCATCCTTGCGTCTGCATATTCTGTCCGATCTGCACCTGAGCATGCAGAACCTTGCCCTGCCCGACGTGGCTGCAGACGTCACCATACTGGCGGGCGACGTGGCCCGGCCCGAGGCGGCCATGCAGTGGGCCAGCCAGATTCCGCGCCCGGTCCTGTATGTGCCCGGCAACCATGAATTCTACGGTGGCAGTATTCCGGGTGTACGGGCAGACCTGTCGCGCGCGGCCCAGGCGCATGGCATCCGCCTGCTCGATCAGCAGGCCGTCGTCTTTGAAGGTGTGCGCTTCCTGGGTGCCACCCTCTGGACCGACTTCCGGCTGTATGGTGTCGAGCTCCAGGATTCGGCCATGCAGAAGGCTGCCGAACTCATGCGTGATTTCAAGGTCATTCGCAATGCCGATGGCAGCATGTTCAGCCCTCGCGATGCGGCAGCCCTGTTTGCCGAGCAGCATGCGTGGCTCGACGCCCAGCTGGATCTCCCGCATGACGGGCCTACGGTGGTCATCACCCACCACGCGCCCAGCATGCGCAGTGTGCACCCGCGGTTTGCCGAGTCGCTGCTCAGCGCCGGCTTCGTGTCCGATTGCTCCGGCCTGCTGGGGCGCGCCGATCTCTGGGTGCACGGCCATACCCACGACAGCTTCGATTACCATGCGTTCGGCACCCGTGTGCTGTGCAATCCGCGTGGATACTGCATCAAGGGGGTGGATGAAAACACCCACTTCGATGCTGGCCTGTGCCTCGAACTGCCGCTTGCGGGGCTGCTCGACCAGCCGGGTTCCGAGGTCGCCCGACGCTGAGCCCGGGCGGGCAGCGGGCCCTGGCTCAGCAGGTTCTGGCTCAGCGGGCCCTGGAGATCCGGACCTCGGCGCCGCGGCGCTTCACCTCGAGCCCCTCCGAGGGCAGGATGCGCAGGCCTTCCAGCCCCTTGATATAGCTCGAGCCCTGCATCTGCATGACGCGGATCTTGTTGCGCATGACCACGGGATTGTGTTCGGGCATCCCGAACATCCAGACCTCTTCGAGGATACGCGCCGAGTTGATCTCTCCGGTGTGCTGGAGGGTCGGGCCCAGGCAGAGCATGTGGCCTTCACGGCCGAAGACGGGCAGGCTGTCGGGGCCGCAGTCCAGGCTCCAGCGTGTGCCGCCCTCATAGCGCCAGCCGGTGGACAGATCCCACCAGGCATCCCCCTTGGGCAGGTAGATTTCGGCCCGGGTGCCCGGCTGCATGACCGGGGCGACCAGCAACGCGGGGCCGAGCAGGTATTGCGTATCGTGGACATGCGCTTCGGGGTCGTGCGGGTAGGACTGCACCATCGAGCGCTGTACGGGCAAGCCAGTGCGCACGGCATCATCCACGATACCGGCCACGTAGGGCAGCAGGCGGTAGCGCCACTGCAGCCAGTGCCGGACCAGCGCCCGGGTGTCGTCGTCGAACGCATCCGGCATCAGATCCGGATGGCCCTGGAAGCTGAAATTGGCCGAAAACACGCACATGGCCAGCCAGCGCAGATACAGTTCGGCCGACATGCCGGCGGTCGGGCCAGTGGCGTTGCCCAGCCTATGGGTCTGCACGGCGACGCCACTGTTGCCGGTGGCCAGGGCGGCGCGCAGGCTGTCGGCATAGCCTTGCCACGAGTTTTCGACCTGGGGGCCCAGTTGCCAGGCAAAGCGCTGCACGCCGGGGAAGAGATCGCGGCTGAGGATGATGCCTTCCTGGGGCGTTCGGGTGCCCGGCACGGCATCGAACAGTGTGCGTCGTGCCAGCTGCGGATAGACCGTGCGCAAGAGGGCACCGGATTCACGGCTGCGGGCCTCGACGCTGTCTGGGAAGTCGAAACGGGCCTCGCAGGCCGGGGCTCGCAGGCCATCCTGTTCGGCCTGTTGATGGCGTTCGATCCACAGGCGGGCCACATCCTTGTGGGTCAGGTCGAGCACCCCGAAAGGGCGGCCCCCCGAGGCATCGGTACCCGGGCAGATCCAGGCATTGCCCTGATCGTCGGGCAGCAGCCAGCCATGGTCTTCGAACTCGTCGAAGAGCGCGGTGCCTTGAAGAACCCCCGGAAAGCATGTCCCTGCGAGATGCAGATCGAGCGCATCGGCCGCCTCGACCAGAGCACGCCAGTCGGGGATGCGGGCAGACCATTCGAATACCGGCTTGTCGGCCTGAAAACCCACGATGGCTGGATCCGCCAGCAAGAGTGCGTCGAGCGCCAGGCCCTGGGCGCGCAGTGAACGGACCTGTTCCAGGCTGTGCTGCACCGACTGACCGGATGCCTGATCGAGCCAGACACCCATGGGCCAGAGGCTGGGCTGCCCTGCGCGGCCAGTGAGGGCGGTATATTGGTTGAGGATTTCGGCGGGTTCGCCCACGTACAGAAAGAGGTCCAGGCCGGTGTCCGAGGTGCATACCCTGTATTGGCCCGCAGCCCGGAGGTCGTGTTCGACGCCCTGCAGTGTGCTGCAGTGCATGCCCCAGCCCCTGGGGCTCCAGGCCAGTGGCAGGGCGCGGTCTTGTGCCCGATCGGAATGCAGGTGCGCGCCGCAGCGGTTCAGTGCATGTGTGGTTTCGCCCAGGCCGCACAGAGGCTCGCCTTCTTGCAGGGCCCATTCAAGTGTCCATTGTGATCGATCCTGGCCCGCAGTGGCGCCCTGTACACCCAGGCGGACCTGGGCGACGGGTTCGCCCGCAACGAGCAGGCGCAGGGCTATGGGCGCGCTGCTGATTTCGAGGCAGGCAGCGCCCTGGGTGAGATGCCACAGGCCGGGGCGCTGTTCCTGTGCCTGCATTTCACCGACCGCCTCGTGGCGAACCAGCAGCATGTCGGACTGACGCTGTGCAGTGGCGCCTGGCTTGGCTGGATCCAGCCAGTGCCGTGGGCCGCAGCGCAGCCGGAATACCCCGGGTGCATGCGCCTGGATGCGCAGGCACCAGGTATCGGCCCGCAGGGCCCATTCGATGCAGGATGACGTCAGCAGGACCGGCGCGACATCAAAAGGCGCTTCGGTCTCAAAGATCAGGTCCGCCAGATCAGTGGTGGGAGACACTATGGCTCCTTGGCACAAGGTCGAGTGAAAACCGTTATTCTGACGGATTTGTGCCATAAAATAAAATCGTCAGCGTACACGGACGCGTTGCAGCAGTTCGCGCTCGATGGGTTCGGGTGCCCCTTCGAGCCTGGCTGCCATCCAGTTGCCCGCGAGCGCCGCCCAGCTCAGGGCGCGCGAACCATAGCCGCAGGCCAGCCATAACCCCGGCAGGCCGGGTGTTGCGCCGATCACGGGCAGGTGATCCCGGGTGGCGGCGCGCCACCCCGCCCAGGCTTGCGGCGCTGGGTGGCTCAACCAGGGAAGGGCACCAGGCGCCAGCCATTGCGCCAACTGGCCGCGGATGTCGTCGTGGCCCGCCTGGTCGGCCTGTGCCCGCGCCGCATGCGGCCGGTAGGTGCTGCCCGCCACAGCCCAGCCACCCAGCGGCGGCAGGACATAACCCTGACCCGCCACGATGCAGTTCGGCAGGTTCGAGGCCCCTGCGGGATACAGGCTGATTTGCCCCGCCAGTGGTTTCAGGTTCTGCAGCACGGGCCAGGATGCCATGGTGGTGCTGCCCGCCAGCATGCGCGGCGCGTCGATGGCATTGGCCAGCACGACCTGATCGGCCTGATCCAGAACCTGGCCCGCACGGCCCAGCAGCGACCAGCCGCCGGCCGAGGCCATGGCCAGACGGGCTATCCATGCCTCATGATACTCGATTGCGTGCTGCTGAAGCAGGGCGTGGATCAATGCTGGCGGATCCACACGCAGCGCCTGCGGGAACCAGAGGCCACCCAGGGGCAGCGCAATGCCGGCCTGCAGGCTGGCGGCAGGGGGTGTCAGCCAGCGTACCCAGGACGCCGGAAATTGCAGCCGGGCCAGAGCGGCTTGCTGGCGCCGCGCCTGTGCGGGAGAGCCCGCACAGACCAGGGCACCGCAGGCGAGTGGCCGGGCCGGTGGCGCAAGGTGCATCCAGTGGCGGTGCGCATGGGCGAGACCGTTGCGGCTCAGACGCGAGCGCGTGTCATCGTCCGGACTGAGTGCAGGGATGAGGGCGGCCCCAGATGGCGGGCCTGGATCCCGGATTGCGCGGCGTGCACCGGCGTCCCATACGCGCACGTCGTGACCCTGCCGGGCAAGCGCGTGTGCGATCGCCGACCCCGCCAGGCCGGCACCCACCACGGCGATCGACTGTGGCCCGGTCGGGTCTGCGCTACGCCCGAGCCCCGGGCGCAGGCGGGCAACGGTCATTTCGCGCTTGCCTGCAAACCCCGCTTGCCGGCTGACCAGGAATCCCGCATCCTGCAGGTCGCGCCGAACCTGTCCGGCTGCGCACCAGGTGGCCACCGTGGCCTCCTCGGCGGCCAGTCGGCGCAGTTGGGCGAAGAGTTCGGGACGCCACATCTCGGGGTTGGTGCGGGGTGCGAAGCCATCGAGAAAGAAGGCATCCACACTGGCCTGCGCCTGGCGGGCCATGACGCGTATCGACCCGAACAGCAGCGTCAGGGTCACGCGGCCCTGTGCGAATTCGAGCTGGTGGATGCCCGGCAGCAATGGGGGCCAGGCCGCGGCCAGCGCCTGCACCTGATCGTGCATGCCGGCCGGCAGGCCGCGCCAGGCCCGGCGAAGATCTTCGATGTGGAATGGATGCGCCTCGAAAGCGAGGTAGTGCAGTCGCTCGCAGCGCTCGGGGTCATTGTGCCAGGCCTGCCAGCTGGCCAGGAAATTGTGCCCCAGGCCAAAGCCAGTTTCGCCGATCGTGAACCGCTTGCGCCCGCGCCAGCGTCCGGGCAGGTGATTGCCCTGCAGGAACACATGCTGCGCCTGTGGCAGGGCCCCTGCGACACCATGATAGATATCACCGTATTGCGGATGGTATGGAATGCCGCGCGCATCTGCCTGCCAGCGCGCTGGCGTCAGAACTTCGCTGGGCAGGGCCACGATGGCATCCTGATGTGCAGCGGCCCGGTCTGCACGTACAATGATCGTCCGGGGCAGGTGTCCGACAGTCGCCCCGGCTGCCGGGGCTTCGGGGTGGATCGCATGGAGTATACGGATTTCGTGGTCATGGGTGGTCTGAATGCAGTCGCCGCACACGTGCGACCTGCAGCGGCCATTTTACAGGCCTATCCTGTTACAGGCCTGTCCTGCGGGTTCACGCCTCATGGGGGCATGCCTGCCTCCCGGGGCATCGAAAGCCTGCTGTACAACACCTGCAGCCCGCCAGGGGTTTCACACGCTGCTGGCCCCTGGCGGACAGCGTTCTTTCATGATCCGATCGAGTCCTGCCATGAACACTCACCTGACTGACACCCTGCAGCGCTGGCTGCCCGAATTCACCGAGATTCGCAGAGACATCCATGCGCACCCGGAGACGGCGTTCCAGGAGCATCGAACCGCTGACCGGGTGGCGGCGCTGTTGGCATCCTGGGGCATCCAGGTCGTTCGTGGCCTGGGGGGCACGGGTCTGGTCGGCACGATTTCCGGGTCAGCGCCGGGGCCGGCCATTGGCTTGCGGGCCGACATGGATGCCCTGCCCATGACCGAGGCCAACACGTTCGCGCACGCCAGCCGCCACCCCGGGGCCATGCATGCCTGCGGCCACGACGGCCATATGGCCATGCTGCTGGCGGCTGCGCGCCATCTGGCCGAAGCCCGTGATTTCGAGGGCACCGTCCACGTGATCTTCCAGCCGGCTGAAGAAGGGGGCGGGGGGGCCAGGAAGATGATCGATGACGGCCTGTTCGAGCGCTTTCCAATGGACGCGGTCTTTGGCATGCACAATTGGCCGGGCCTGCCCGTGGGTCATTTCGGCCTGACCGAAGGGGCCATCATGGCCTCGAGCAACAGCTTCGGGATCACCGTGCAGGGGCGCGGCGGGCATGGTGCCATGCCGCATCTGGGGGTGGATCCGGTGGTGGTTGCCGCCCAGCTCGTGCAGGCCTTCCAGGGCATCCTGACGCGCAATCTCGATCCACTCGAATCGGCAGTCATCAGTGTCACCCAGATCCATGCCGGATCGGCCGACAACGTGATCCCCGATACGGCAAGCATGCGTGGTACGGTGCGTACGCTGTCGACGGCGGCGCTCGATCTGATCGAATCGCGCATGCGCGACATCGCATTGCAATTGCCAGTCGCGCTGGGCTGTACGGCCGATTTCGAGTTTCGCCGCGAATATCCGGTCACCATCAATCACCGTGCCGAAACGGCGCTGTGCGCGCGGGTTCTGGATGAACTGGTGGGCGCAGACCGGCTCGATACGCAGGTGCGGCCATCGATGGGCGCCGAAGATTTCGCGTACATGCTTCAAGAGCGCCCGGGCTGCTATGTCTGGATCGGCAATGGCGAGGGCGGCCACCGGCTGCCCGGGCACGGCAGCGGGCCCTGCACACTGCACAATACCAGCTACGATTTCAATGATGCCCTCATCCCCCTGGGGGCCGCGTACTGGGTGAAACTGGCCCGGCACGCCCTGCAGGGCCGACCCTCGGCGGGCTGATCACGCGTGGTGCGCAAGCCCCCGTTCCTGGTGGCGGTTCTGGCTGGCATGGCGGGTCGCGCCGCGTAGCCGGCGGATAGGGCCAATACCCTGGACGCTGCATCTGCCAGCCTGTGATTCAGCGCGCCACGGCCACCTTCAGGGTACGGGTCGAACTGATCTTGTCGCTGCCCTCCGGCGTGATCTGTACGGTCACTTGACGGATCCGATAGCCCTTGGGCAGCTCGGCCGTGCCCGACAGGGTGGTGAACAGGCCCATTTCGAAGGGCATCACCGCCAGGTCGACGTAACCCGTATTGCCATTGCTCCAGGCACCGGTCGCCACAAATTTGGCTTCGCCCCTGAATATCGGTGCTTCGGCTCCGCCTTCGGGGGCATCCTGGATCAACAGGGCCTCGTAGTGCAGTTCGCCGTCCTGCAGTACCATGTTCGCCCCGCGGATTCCCGGGGTGCCACCGCGCGGGTCGGGTGGGATGGCCGAAATCAGGCTGGACACGCTGGCCTGCATGTCAGCCATCTGCTGGCTCATCTGGTCGGCACGGGCCGACTGGGTCTGCTGATCCTGGCGCGCCTGGGTGATTTCCTCGTTGATTTTCTTGGCGTCGGCCGTCAGCCGCTGGTTTTCCAGGTGCGTCGTGTTCAGATCGAGCCGCAGTGCTTCGGATTGCTCGACCGTCAGGCGTTGCGGACCATAGCTGCGTTGCAGGAAGACGACCGCACCGGCGCCCAGCACAATGCCAGTGATGAGCAACAGCAGCCAGCGCGGGATCCCGCGGCTGCGCCGTGTGTAGCCGTATGGGGTGGGTTTGAAGGTGGGGCGTTTCGGGCCAAACGACATGGTTTAATTCCTGTAAATCGGTGAACCGGCTTCAGACTGCCATACAAGTTCCCTAGGATAAACGGTTTGGGTGGGGTTCTGCATCCTGCTTGGGCGTACCGGTGTCTTTTGTGCCGCTGCCTGGTGCCTTCTGTCGGGTGCCTTGTGTGATTCGGGTCGAGACGGGGCCGGGTCCGTGTGCCTGCAGGTGGGCATCGAGCCAGGCCAGGCGTTCGGGGGTGCCGACGTCCACCCACCTGCCAGGGTGCAATTCACCGCTGATGCGCCCCGCGTCGATGCCCTGGCGCAACAGGGGGGCCAATGGCGCCGGCTGGCCCGGCTCGAGCAGGGCGAACAGTTCAGGGCGAAACACCCCCAGGCCGGCGTAGGTTCGCGCCGGTGCCGGCCCCGGGTTCAGGCTCAGGCGGCCGTCTGGCTGCAGGATGAAATCCCCTTCTGGATGGTGTGTCGGGTTGGGCACCATGACGAGATGCGCCAGGGTCTCGAGCGGCATGCTGTTTGCGACCTGCAGGGCCCGGGCGGGATCCCAGTCGGTCCAGATGTCGCCGTTCATGACCAGGAAGGGCTGCCCCTTGAAGAATGGCAGGGCCTGTGCGATGCCGCCAGCCGTCTCGAGGGCAAGTGGCTCGGCAGAATACTGCAGCCGCACACCCCAGCGTTGGCCATCGCCCAGCGCGGCCTCGATCTGCCTGCCCAGCCAGGCGTGGTTGATGACGATGTCGGTCAGGCCGGCCTGCGCCAGTGCCTGTATGCGCCATTCGATCAATGATCGACCCGCGACCTCGAGCAGCGGCTTGGGCAACTGGTCGGTGAGCGGGCGCATGCGCAGCCCGCGTCCTGCGGCCAGGATCATCGCCTGCATCAGAACGAGTACCCCTGGGTCTGCGGCTGCTGCCCGACCGCATCGAGCACGCGCAGCAGTGGATGGAATTGGGGGTATCGTGCAGCCACCTGCCGCACATAAGTGAGCACACGCGGCAGGTGCACCAGGTAGCCGTGCTTCTGGTCGCGATGCGACAGGCGGGCAAAGACACCGAGAATGCGCAGGTTGCGCTGCAGGCTCATCCATTCGTATTCGATATGGAAGCGCGCGAAATCGGGGTCGACCGGCAGGCCTGCGGTACGTGCGTATTCCCAATAGCGGATGGCCCAGTCGAGTTGTGCAGGCTCATCCCAGGTCCAGCGGGCATCCAGTGCCAGCGAGGCGATGTCATAGGTGATGGGCCCCCGCAGCCCATCCTGGAAGTCGATGATGCCGGGGGCATCATCGACGGTGCCCGCGGGCGCCGGGATCAGGTTGGGCGAGTGGTAGTCGCGGTGTACCAGCACCTGCGGTTGCGCTGCGGCACGCCGGGCCAGCAGGGCGAAGGCCTGCTGGAGCGTGGATCGGACATGGGCATCGGGCTGAAAACCCAGGTGGACCTTCAAGTACCAGTGCGTGAAAACACCGAGTTCATCGAGCAGGCGGCTGGCATCCAGCGCAGGCAGGTGGCTTGCGGAGCACTGCTGGAGGCGGACCAGGGCACGCAGCGCGGCACGATAGTGCCGCTGCAGGTCGACCGGGCCGAAAAGGCCGGCTTCGAGACCGTGCTGGAGGTTCTGCGGGCCCAGATCGGTCAGCAGCAGAAAGCCGTGGGCCGGTGCCTGCGCCAGCACCTCGGGTACCCGCAGCCCGCCGTGTGCGAGCAGGCGGCCCATCGCGATGAAGGCGCTGCAGTCCTCGTGCGGGGGCGGCGCATCCATGATGATGAAGGGGGTGTCATTTTGCCCGAGAACGCGGAAATAGCGCCTGAAGCTGGCGTCGCCCGAGACGGGCGCGAGGCTGTCGACGACGAGGCCCAGGGTGTCGGGCAGCATGGCGAGCCAATCCAGAAGCAGTTCGAGGCGAGAATCGGGGGGGGCTGAAGCGGTCATGTCGGGCATACAATGGGGCCTGGAAACAGGAAACTGCCCGAGGCGGGTCAGGCTTCTCTATAATACTGGGTCGTTGCCTGCTTTGGGTGTGCAGTCAAGCCAGGCCATTTTTTCATTTCCCGGACTCCTTGCCTTGTTGCCTTCCATTGTCCGTCCCGCGCTGCTGTGTCTGTGCCTCGTGACGTCCGTCTGGGCCGCAGGGCCTGGTGCCCAGACCACCGAGCATTCGAACGATGCCGATGCCATGCGCATGGTGGGCAGCCTGCGCCTGCACCCGGCGGTGTCCGAAGAGGCCTTGCCGGCGTTCCTGATGGGCGATCAGGTCACGCGCGATGCCCAGGGGCAGGTCCTGCTGCAGGGCGATGCGCAGGTCCGTCGGCTCGATGCCGTCGTCAAGGGAGACCGCATCACGCATGACCAGGCGAGCGGGCAGGTCGATGTGCATGGCAACGGGCTGCTCATGCGCGATGGTCATATCGTGCGCGGGCCGCACCTGCGCTACAACATCAAGACGGATCAGGGCGAGATCGAAGCGCCCCGTTTCTGGCTGGGCGCCACGGCAGGCCGCGGCCGGGCAGAACAGGCCGAAATCTTCAGCCGCGATCACATGCGGCTGACCGACATGCGCTACAGCAACTTCGACGGGCCAGATCCCGCATGGTGGATCGAATCCAGCAAGGTCGACCTGTACATGGCAGACAACGAAGGCGTGGCACGCAATGGCGTGTTGTACTTCAAGGGCGTGCCGCTGTTGTATTCACCGTATCTGTCGTTTCCGTTGCGCCAGGAACGCAAGAGCGGCTTCCTGCTGCCCTATTACGGCACCTCGAGCAATGCGGGCATGGAAATCACCACCCCGTACTACCTGAATCTGGCGCCCAACTATGATGCCACGCTGTACCCACGCTACATGAGCAAAAGAGGCCTGCTCATGGGGCTCGAACTGCGTCATCTGGGGCCCGGCTCGTACACCCAGGCATTTGGCACCTTCAATCCAAAAGACCGGGTGCTGCAGGAACACCGCTGGATGTACTCGGTACAGCACGAACAGTCTCTGGGGTCGGGCTTCAATGCCTATCTTGATGCCCGCAAGGTGTCGGATGACGATTATTTCCGGGATTACTCTTCGTTCACCCTGTCCGACGCGGCCATTACCCACCTGCCCAGCCGGGCGCTGCTGACCTGGTCCGATGATCGGTATTTTTCGGCCTATCTCGAATACTACCGCTACCAGACCCTGCAGGATGTCACCGGGACATTCCTGGCACCGCCGTACGACCTCTTGCCCAGGCTGAATTTCACCGCCCAGCACTACAACTGGAACGGTTTCGACGTGGTCTCGCAGAACGAGATCACGCGCTTCGTGGCGCCTGTCTACAGGGGCAGCGCCTTTCCATCCCAGAGCGGCCGGCGCATCATGCCCAATGGCACGCGCATGATCTCGTACACCTCGGTGTCGCGCCCGTTTGTCGAACCCGGGGTGTATGTCACGCCGAAGCTGGGGCTGCATGTCAGCCAGTATGATACCGACTGGTTCGAAGGTTCTCCGAGCATGGTCCAGTACGCCGGCCGCCCGCGCAGCCAGACCCGCGTTCTGCCGATCGCCTCGGTAGACGCCGGCCTGACATTCGAGCGCGATGCCTCGCTGTTCGGCAATGCGGCCATCCAGACACTCGAGCCCCGCCTGTATTATCTTTATGTACCATACCGCAACCAGGATGACCTGCCCGTATACGATACCAGCGTGGCGACCTTCAATTTCATGCAGGCCTTCGACGAGAACATCTACAGTGGCGGCTGGGACCGCATCAGCAACGCCAATCAGCTCACGGCGGGCCTGACCACCCGCTGGATGGATGCCGACACGGGGGTCGAGCGCCTGTCGCTGTCGGCTGCCCAGCGCTTCTATTTTGCCGACCAAGAGGTCGTGCTTCCAGGGCAAACGCCTCGCACAGCCGATGAATCCGATTTTCTGGTCGGTGCTGCGGCTGCACTGACCGATCGTTTCTCGATCAACTTCGATGGCCAGTTCGGGCAAAAGACCTTCAAGGGCAACCGGCTCAGCGCGGGCATACGCTGGACGCCCAAGCGGCTGGCGTCGGTGTCCCTGTCCTATCGGTACGAGCGCGATCCCAGCGTGTACTCCGAGCCCTACAGCCTCATGCCGCCCTCGGCGGATCAGCGCGCCCGCGAGCAGGTCAGCCTGACCGCGCAATGGCCATTTTCTTCGCGCTGGCATGCGGTGGGCCGCTATGATTATTCGCTCGTCGAGAAGCGCAACGTGCAGTCGATTGCGGGGATCGAATATCGCGGCGATGGGGGCTGGGCAGCCCGTGCAGTGGTGCAGCGCTATGCCGTGTCGGCCGAAGACGCCAACACGTCGCTGTTCCTGCAACTCGAACTCAGCGGTCTGGGCTCCCTGGGCACCGATCCCATGTCGCTGCTGTCCGATCGCATTACGGGGTACCAGTCCACCACCCCGGTCATCCCCGAAAAATCCCAGTTCGAGAGGTACGATTGATGTCCCCACTGTATCGAATCGCCTGTGTCATGCCGCTGGTGCTTGCCCTGCTGGGGGTGGCGCCTGCAACGGCCTGGGCGGCAAACGGCAAGGTGGCCGGCAAGCAGCCTGCACAGCCCGCAGCCGAGCAGTTTGTCGATGGCATCGTGGCCGTGGTCGATCGGCAAGTCATCACGCTGGCCCAACTGGATGCCAAGGCCCGGCAGGTTCAGCAACAGATGCACATGCAGGGCATTCCGGTACCGCCCCCCGAGGCGCTGCGGCGCCAGGTGCTGCAGCAGATGATCAATGCGGTGCTGCTCGACCAGGAAGCCAAGCGTGCCGGGCTGCGGGTCACCGAGGCCCAGATCGACCAGGCCGTTCAGTCGGTGGCACAGCGCAATCGCATCACGCCCGAACGCCTGCGCCAGGAGGTTCAGGCCACGGGCATGTCCTGGGACAATTATCGTAGAGAACTGAGCAACCAGATTCAGGACGACATGCTGCGCCAGCGCTTCGTCCAGGAGCACATTTTCATCAGCGACCGGGACGTCGACGCCTTCCTGCAGACACATGGCGATATGCCGCTGCGTCTGCCGCAGGCCGAACCCGAACCCGAGCCAGAACCCAGCCCGGCGCCCCCGCCCAAACCCAGTGGTCCCGAGCTTTTCGAGGTCGCCCAGATTCTGGTCGAGGTGCCCGATTATGCCTCCCAGGAAACGGTGGATGAAAAGCGCAAGCAGATCGAGGCCCTGCTCAAGAAGGTTCGTGGGGGTGCGGACTTCGCTGGTGTGGCGGCCGCCTCTTCGGATGGCCCCCAGGCCCTGGATGGTGGCAACATGGGGGTTCGGCCGCTGAAAGACTGGCCCGATCTGTTCGCGAAGACCATCGCCAATATTCCGCCCGGCGGGGTCAGCGGGGTGATTCAAAGTGGCCGCGGCTTCCACATCCTCAAAGTGCTGCAGCGCGGCTGGGCCGAGCCACCCGCACTACCGAAGCAGGCGCGCAAGGCACCGCCGCCGAAGCCGACCCCACCGCCGGTCGCTGCGCCCGGGCCCGTCATGGTCACCCAGACGCATGCGCGCCACATTCTTCTCAAAACGTCCCAGGTGGTCACCGATGACATGGCACGCCAGACGCTCGAAGGCTTGCGTACCAGAATCGAACACGGTGAATCATTCGAAGAACTCGCCAAGCGCTATTCCGAGGACGCCTCGGCCCCTCAGGGGGGCGACCTGGGCTGGCTCAACCCCGGCGAGGCCGCGCCAGGCTTCGAGCAGGCCATGGATGCCCTGAAAGAGGGCGAAGTCAGTGAGCCGGTACGGTCCCCGTTTGGCTGGCACCTGATCCAGGTGGTCAAGCGCCAGAGCAAGGACATGGAAGGCGAGTATCGTCGCATGCAGGCTCGCGATGAATTACTGCAGCGTCGCATCGGGCCGGCCTACGAAGACTGGATCGATCAGTTGCGCAGTCAGGCGTACATCGATAACCGCCTGGAAAAGCGGCGTCACCCAGAAGACTGATCGATGGCGCAACGGGCCCGCAAGCGCTTTGGCCAGCATTTTCTGGCAGACCTGTCGGTGGTCGATGCCATGGTGCGTGCCATCGATCCGCAGCCCGACGACGTTCTGGTCGAGATCGGGCCCGGCATGGCCGCCCTGACAGCGCCCCTGCTGCAGCGGGTCAGGCAACTGACGGTCATCGAGCTCGATCGCGATCTGGCGGTCCGCCTGCAGGCGCAATGGCCCGAATCCCGCCTGCGGGTCCGCTGTGCGGATGCGCTGTCCGTCGACTTCGGGCAGCTGGCCGCCGATACGGGTGCAGGTGCCTTGCGCATCGTCGGCAACCTGCCCTACAACATTTCCACTCCGCTGCTGTTTCATCTACGCGCCTTCGCTGGCCTGGTACAGGATCAGCATTTCATGCTGCAGCGGGAAGTCGTCGAGCGCATGGTGGCGAAGCCCGGCAGCAGTGCGTATGGGCGTCTCTCGATCCAGCTGCAGCGCAGCTATCGGCTCACCTCGTTGTTTGATGTGCCGCCGGATGCGTTTGATCCACCGCCGCGGGTGATGTCATCGGTGGTGCGGATGCGCCCATTGGCCTTGTCCGCGCAACGGCAGGCGCTCAGTGAACCCCTGTTCGAGGTCTTGCTGGCCAGGGTGTTCGAGCAGCGCAGGAAAATGCTCAGGGGCAGCCTGGGCGATTGGGCGCGGCTGCTCGACTGGCAGGCGCTGGGCGTACAGCCCACGGCCCGCCCGCAAGAGCTGTCGATCGGCCAGTTCCTGGATCTCGCCGATGCGCTGGCAGCCGCAGGGGTGTCCATACGGCCCTGAGCGCGCTGCGTACCCTGGCTGCGCACGCATCGCGCTGGCCGGAACCGCGGGCCCATGACGGGCCGTCATCAAGCGTGGCCGCCGGCATCAGGCGTGCAGGCATTCCGCACAGCCGCGGCTGAGCACTTCGATGTTGCGTTGCGGGACACGAGCGCGCAGATACAGGCGGGTGGATTCGTGCGGGTCGCGCCAGATTTCGGTGACCAGCGTCTCGCCCGGATAGACCGGCGCCGAAAAACGCACATCGAAGGCCCGCAAGCGCGCCGGATCATGATCACAGCACTGGCGCACCAGCGCATGGGCGGCCAGGGCATAGGTCGCCAGGCCATGCAGGATGGGGCGCTCGAAGCCCGCTGCGCGAGCGATGGCCGGGTCTGCGTGCAAAGGGTTCAGGTCGCCTGACAACCTGTACAGCAGCGCAGTGTCGTGCGGGATTTCGAAAGAATCATTGTAGTCGGGGGCGCGGTCACTCGGGCTGGCAGGCAGGGTCGGCAGGGGATCGTCGCTGGGCTGGCCAGCGCCCTGGGTACTGTAGCCACCATTGCCGCGCAGGAAGGTGACCTGCTCGATGGTGGCCAGGCGATTGCCGGCCTGGTCATCCAGGCGGCGCTCGCTGACCATGATGGCGCCTTTATCGGCGCCCTTGTCGATGAGGCGCGTGACGCGCGTATGGCCGACCACGTGGCCCGCTGCGGCAATGGGCCGATGGATGCGCAGGCGCTGCTCGCCGTGCAGCAGACGGGTCCAGTCGATGCCGGTGTCCGGTTCGCGCGCCCAGAAGCCCGGATAGCCCAATACCACGGCCTGCGTGGGCAGGGCACGCAGGCCGCCGGGCACCCCTTCGTAGCAGAAGGCGAGTGCGTGCTCGTCCAGGGGGTTGTTGCCAAGCCCCAGGCTCAGCGCATAAAGCATGCTGTCACGCTCGGTGTAATGCTGGTGGACAGGAGGAAATTCACGGTTTTTCAGATGGTGGTAATCGATGGCCATGGGGTTGCACTCGCAGCTTGTACTTGGGCGGAATATCGACAGAATCTCGATGACCAGTGCGGCCCGGTGGGTCGACCTGGCAATTGATATGATGGGCACTATGATACCCGTGCGGTGATCCCAACTTCTTTTCGAGGCCCCATGAACTCGCAAAACCTGACTGTTTCGCATGCCGACAATGGCGTGGTGACCCTTGCGGTCGACAATGGCAGTTCGCTGAACCTGCTCGACAGAGCCACCCTGGCTGAATTGACCGACACCTTGCTGCATTTGGCGCATGATCCGTCAATTCGGGCTCTGGTGCTCTCGGGGGCGGGCGACAAGGCCTTTCTGGGCGGGGTCGATATCGAAGTCATGGCCGGCCTGGATACGGCCGGCGCCGCGGCATTCATCACCGACCTGTCCAGTCTCTGCGAGGCCGTGCGTGATTTTCCCGTGCCCACAGTGGCGCGTATTCAGGGCTGGTGCATTGGTGGGGGCCTCGAGTTTGCCGCGGCCTGCGACCTGCGCATCGGCTCCGACGCGGCCAGGTTCGCTATGCCCGAGGTGCGCATTGGCATTCCGTCGGTCATCCACGCCAGGCTGCTGGCGCGCCTGGTGGGCGAAGGCAATATGCGCTGGCTGGTGCTCACCGGTGGGGCCATCGATGCGCATACGGCGCTGGGCTGGGGGCTGCTGAATCAGGTGGTGCCAGCCGGGCGGCTGGACGCCGCCGTGGCCGACGCCGTGGCGCAGATCCTGGCCTGTGCCCCGGGGGCCATACGCAGCCAGAAGGCCTTGTTGCGGGCCTGGGAAGATCCGCACATCGAACGCGACATCAAAGACAGTGTGGCGGCCTTTGCCAGCAGCTACAACGGCACGGAACCGCGGCAGCTGATGCAGGCGTTTCTCGATGGCAAACAGGGGCGCGGCCCGAAAAACCGCTGAACCGGCATCTGCGCGCACCGGGTCAAAGCACGCCCCTTGCGCGCAGCGCCTGCAGGGCCGCGGGCGTCAGATCGAGGCGCTCGCGCAGGACCTCATCCGTATGCTGGCCCAATGCGGGTGGCGCATGGCGCAGCCGGGCAGGCGCGTCGGACAGGCGCAGGGGGCTTGCGACCCCCACGATTTCATTGATGATCTCGCCCTCCGGCACGGCCCCGTCCGGATAGCGCTCCTGGCTGATACGCAGGCCACGGGCATGGACCTGCCGGTTCTCGAAGGCTGTCCCGATGTCATTGATGGGGCCGCAGGGTACGGCCTTGTCCTGGAACAGTTCGACCCATTCTGCGGTGGTCCGCGTGCGCAGGAGTTCGCTCATCAGGGCCACCAGAACCGGGCGGTTCTCGACCCGCACCGCGTTGCTGCGGAAGCGCTCGTCATGCATCCAGTCGACCCCCACAGCCTGGCAGAATCGAGTGAACTGGCCGTCATTGGCAATCCCCATCAGTACGCGGCCATCCGCCGTCGGAAAGTCCTGGTAGGGCGACAGGCTCATGTGTACGTTACCCAGGCGCGGCGGCACTTCGCCGGTGTTCAGGAAGCCCGAGGCCTGGTTGGCCAGCATGGCCATGCCCACATCCAGCAATGAGGTGTCGATGTACTGGCCGCGCCCGGTACGGTGGCGCATTTCGAGTGCGGCCAGGATCGCGATGGTGGCGTACATCCCCGACATCAGATCGGTGATCGCCACCCCGACGCGTACCGGGCCGCCACCCGGTTCGTCATCGCCGCGGCCCGTGATGCTCATCATGCCGCTCATGGCCTGGATCAGCAGGTCGTAGCCGGCACGGCCGGCAAAGGGCCCCGTCTGGCCAAAACCCGTGATGGAACAGTAGATCAGGCGTGGGTTGTCGGCAGCCAGGCTGGCGTAGTCCAGCCCATAGCGTGCCAGATTGCCGACCTTGAAATTTTCGACCAGGATATCGGATTCGCGTGCCAGATCGCGGATGATCTGCTGGCCTTCCTGGCTCGCGATATTGACGGTCACTGAACGCTTGTTGCGGTTGCACGAGGCGAAATAGCAACCCTGGTCCGTGGGTCGGCCCTGTGCATCGGGAAAGTAGGGCGGCCCCCAATGCCGCGTGTCATCGCCCTCGCCGGGCTTTTCGATCTTGATGACATCGGCCCCGAGATCGGCCAGGTTCTGTGTGCACCAAGGGCCGGCCAGAACGCGCGAGAGATCCAGCACACGAATGCCCGCCAGTGCATCGTGCCGGGCATCGTTAGGTGTCGAGGGGGCATCATTGCGGCTCATGTTCAATTCCGTGGGTTCTTCGAGAGGGTGCAGACCGCCTGCAGGACAGGGCTGTCAGTCCCATGTCAGGCGCGGTGCCCGCTTGTCGCGAAAGCGCTGCAGGGCATCCTGGTGATAATCGGTATCGTGGCATACCGCCTGGGCGTAGGCTTCCAGATCGGCCATGGCGCGGGCATCGAGTTCGAATGACTGGTTCATGATGGACTTGGTCACCCCGAAGGCCACGGGCGATGTGGCGCACAGGCGCCGTGCCAGATCGCTGGTGGCACGTGCCAGCCCGTCTGCATCCTCGACGATCTGGAACACCATGCCGAGTTCATGCGCCTCGGTGGCCGCGATGACGCGTGTGGTGAAGACGATTTCCTTGGCGCGCTGGCGGCCCACGATGCGCGGCAGCAGGTACATGGTGCCCAGATCGGGCGCCAGCCCCACCCGGCCGAATATGGCACAGAATCGTGCCCGCTGCGTGGCCAGAATGAAATCGGCAGCCAGTGCGAGCCCGAGGCCCGCGCCATAGGCAGGACCATCGACCGAGGCGATGACCGGCTTTTCGAGATCCGTCAGAATATCCAGCCAGACGTGCTGTTTGCGGATGCGGCTGCGCCAGTCGGGCCCGCTCAGGCTGTCGCGCAGCATCGACTGCATGTCGCCACCGGCACAGAATGCGCCGCCTGCACCGCGAACCACCAGAACGCGCACGTTTGAATCATCGCGGACCTGCTGCATGAGTGTGGTCAGGTGTGCGCGAATTTCTGCCGTGAGCGCATTGCGCTGGCCGGGGCGGTTGAGCGTCAGCGTGCAAATGCCGTCAGTCAGGGTCGACAGGACGGCAGGCTGTTCGGTCTCTGCGGTCACAGCGCGTCTTCCTCGGAAAAGTACCGGTAGCAGGTGTAGATGATGAAAGTGCTGATCAGCAGCAGCAAGCCCAGGGCACTGGCCATGCCCCAGTTGATGGTGGTATCGGTGAAGTAGGCCACGTAGTAGCTGATGAACTGGTCGCTTGCGCCGCCCACCAGCGCCGGCGTGATGTAGTAGCCGACTGCGATGATGAACACCAGCAGGCAGCCTGAAGCCACGCCGCGATAGGTCTGGGGCAGGTAGATGCGGATGAATGCCTGCAAGGGATGGCTGCCCAGTGATACCGCTGCCCGTTCGAGATTGGGGGATACCGATTTCATGACGCTGTAGATGGGCAGGATCATGTAGGGCAGCAGCACCTGGATCATGGCGATGTAGACGCCGGTGCGGTTGAACAGCAGCGGGATGGGTTCGTCGGTCAGGGACAGCTTCATCAACAGGGTGTTGATCAGGCCCTGGCGCTGCAGGATCACGATCCAGGCCGATATGCGCACCAGCACGGACGTCCAGAATGGGATCAGGATGATGACGAACACGATGTTGGCCATGGTATCCGGCATGCGGACCATCCAGTAGGCCAGCGCATAGCCCAGCACCAGACAGATCAGCGTCGTGATCAGGCTGATTTCGAATGTGCGTGCGAAGATATTGACGAATGCCGACTGGTCTGGCGGTACCTGCGTGATTTTGCCGTCGTCATTGACCCGCAGGTCCAGGGAGGTCAGCAGGTAGTAGGGGGTCCATGCCGAACCGTTGCGTGCGATGGCGTGCCAGTATTGCAGGTCGGCCCAGCGCTTGTCGATCTTCAGGATGTCGCTCGAGCCAAACTGCTGGCTCTCCGACAGGTCTTTGGGCAACCGGTTGATAGTCTTGAAGATCAGCGAACGATAGCCGGGGATTTCGTAGTTCAGCCTGCGTGACAGATCGCCCGCCTTGCGATCGCCGCGAATTGCCGCAAGGTCGTGTGCCAGTGCGTTGAAGCCCGCTTCGGGTACGGGGGACTGGCGGTCCCATTGCGCCAGAACCTTGACCGTCTGCGGCAGGCCAGCCACGACTTCGGGGTTCGCCATCGCGCGCACCAGCAGGGTGCCGATGGGCACGATGAACAGAATGAGCAGAAACAGCATCAAGGGCGTGATCAACAGAATCGCGCGCCGCCGCACTCGGCGCTTTTCACGCCGTGTGCTCGCCAATAAAGCCGTACTGTCGGGCGCAGTGAGTTCCATCCTTGGTTACCTCAGGTCGGGTGGCCCGCGAACGAGCACGCAGGCCACCGGCAGCAGAGCGTCGCCGTCAGGCCTGCATCGCGTCGGGCGCGGGCCCTGGCGGGCCCTGACGCGATACAGACCCGAACGGGCATGAACTTACTGGGCAGCCCAGGCGGCAAAGCGCTGTTCGAGCTCTTCGCCATGATCCGCCCAGAATTCGATATTGTTGCGGATCGCATTCTTGGCGTTTTCAGGGGCATTGGGCAGTTGGGCCAGCACTTCGGGGCTGACACCGGCCAGGCCGGACTTGGTCACCGGGCCGTAGGGGATCACACTGGCTGCGCGTGCCTGCTGTTCGGGCTGCGTGATGTACTTGACGAACTCGATGGCCTGGTCCTTGTTGGGCGAGCCGCTGGGTACGACCCAGTAGTCGTAGTCATACAGGCTTGCGTTCCAGACGGCCTGGAGTGGATAGCCTTCCTTCTGGGCATCATAGACACGACCGTTGTACACGGGCGACATGACCACGTCGCCTGCAGCAAGCAGTTGCACAGGTTGTGAACCGGCTTCCCACCATTGGATGTGGGGCTTGAGTTCGTCGAGTTTCTTGAACGCACGGTCGATCCCTTCGGGTGTGGACAGCACCTTGTAGACATCCTCGACCGGCACGCCGTCGGCAACCAGTGCGGGCTCGATGTTGTAGAGCGCCGTCTTGCGCATGCCGCGCTTGCCCGGGAATTTCTCGACATCCCAGAAATCAGCCCAACTGGTGGGCGCTTCCTTGGTGAGCTCGGTGTTGTAGGTCATCACATAACCCCACACCCAGGTACCGACACCACAGTATTCGAGTGCGCCCGGCTGGAAGTCATCGGCATCCAGGACGCTGGCCCAGTCGATGTCTTCGTAGACGCCCGACTCACAGCCCTGCGGCATGGAGCCGGTTTCACCCTCGACCAGGTCCCAGACCACGTTGTTGGAATCCACCATGGCCTTGATCTTGGCCTGTTCGCCGTTGTAGGCCACTTCGATGATGGGTTTGCCCGTATCTTTCGTGTAGTGGTCGAACCAGGCGGCCTTCTGGGCTGCGCCGCCTGCGCCGCCGAAGTTCACCACGGTCAGGTCCCTGGCGTGTGCCGTACCACCCCAGGCCAGTGCCGCGCCCATAAGCAGTGCGCTCGTCAGTTTCAGATTCATTGATTGATCTCCTGTTTGTTCTATGACTCGAAGTCGGGTTTCATGGCTCTAGGACACGTACGAAGCAGGGTTCCACATAGAGCCGGTGTGGTGCTTTTTCAGTTCTTGGCAGGCTGGATTCCTGCAGGGGGATTTTCACGAAGATCTTGTCGCCGCCCTGGGGCAGACGGAATTGCGCGCGGACGTGGTCGCCCTGGTAGACGTCTTCTTCGAAATTGGCGACGAAGTGGTTGTCGCTGTCGTTGGGCGCGAGCGTGACCCGCTCGGGGCGGACTGCGATCACGCATGCTGTTCCGGTGGCCAGTGAGTGCACGTTGAGCGCGCGCAGGGTCTGCCCCTGGGACAGGCGCACGCTGCAGTATTCGCCTTCTGTGGCCGTGAGCACGCCCTCGATCTGGATGCTGTCGCCCATGAAGCCCGCCACGAAGCGATTGCGGGGCTCTTCGTACAGGACTGCCGGCACGTCGACCTGCTGGATCACGCCATGATTGAAGATCGCGATGCGGTCGCTCATGGTAAGCGCTTCGCTCTGGTCGTGCGTGACATACAGAAAGGTGATGCCCAGCATCTTGTGCAGATCCTTGAGCTCGAGTTGCATGCGTTCACGCAGTTTTTTATCGAGTGCCCCCAGGGGTTCGTCCATCAGCACCACAGAGGGTTCGAACACCAGTGCACGCGCCAGCGCGATACGCTGTTTCTGCCCCCCGGAAATCTGCCCTGGATAGCGGTTGGCGTATTCGCCCATTTCGACCATGTCGAGCGCCTTCTGCACCCGGGTGCGGCGTTCTTCGGACGGCATCTTGCGTACTTTCAGCGGGTATTCGATGTTCTTGTACAGCGTCATGTGCGGAAACAGGGCGTAATTCTGGAACACCATACCCAGGTTGCGGCTGTGCGGAGGCACGTCGTGCAGATCCCGGCCCTGCAAGGTGATGGTGCCGCCGCTGGGCTCTTCGAAGCCGGCCAGCATCATCAGCGAGGTCGTCTTGCCCGAGCCGGACGGGCCCAGCAGCGACAGGAATTCACCCTTGTAGATGTCGAGGTTCAGGTCGACCACGACCAGGCTGGTGCCATCGTAGGATTTCTGGACCTGACGAAAGCTGACAAGTACCTCGTTGGAAGTCTGCATGTCCTGGGATTCCTGGTTGTACAAGAAACGTGTACGGGAAGGCGCCCCCCGAGGCGGCGCATCATGCCGCTGCGCGGGAGGAGGTGGCAGGGGAGACCGGCCCGGTGCTGCCATGGATGGCTGCGCGCCCTGGATCCGCGGCGACACCCGGAAACCTGGGCCTGCCTCGCGGCCCTGCACCGCTCAGAGCTCCTTGTGCAGTGCTTCGAGAGACTGCTTGAAGATGCTCACGATATCGCCGGCCTGTTCTGGCGTGGTGATGAGTGGCGGGCAGAACGCGATGTTCTCGCCAATGCCGCGCAGGATCAGGCCATTGTCCTGGCAGTGTTGTTGCAGGCGTTGGCCCACTTTCAGGGCAGGGTCGAACGGCGCCCGCGTTTTTTTGTCGGCCACCACTTCGACTGCGGCAATGAGCCCCTGGCCGCGCACTTCGCCTACCAGAGGGTGGTCGGCCAGTGCACGCAGGCCCTCTTGGAGAACCTTGCCAGTGGTGCGCGCATTCTCGACCAGATTGCGTTCTTCGATGATGCGGATGTTCTCGAGGCCGACAGCCGTGCACACGGGGTGGCCACTGGCCGTATAGCCGTGACCGAACACGCCCACTTCGCCGGAGTGCCTGTTGATGACGTCGGCGACCTTCTGGTTCATGAGCACGGCTGACAGCGGCAGATAGGACGACGTGATCTGCTTGGACAGGGTCATGAAATCAGGCTTGATGTCGTAGAGATCAGAGGCAAACATGTGGCCTGTGCGACCGAACGCCGTGATGACCTCGTCTGCGATGACCAGAACGTCGTATTTGCGGCAGACATCCTGGACTTTCTGCCAGTAGGTCTGCGGCGGCACGATGACGCCGCCGGCGCCGATGATGGGTTCGCCGATGAACGCCGCGACCGTATCGGGGCCTTCGCTCAGGATCAGGTCTTCGAGCTCCTGTGCGCAGCGTGTGGCGTAGTCGACTTCGGATTCACCCGGCTTGCCGTTGCGATACCAATAGGGTGTGCTGGTGTGCAGGATGCGGGGCAATGGCAGGTCGAAGTCTTTGTGGTTGCGCTCCATGCCGGTGAGGCTGCCGGCGGCGATGGTGACGCCGTGGTAGCCCAGCTTGCGGGCGATGATCTTCTTTTTGTTCTTGCGCCCCAATGCGTTGTTGTAATACCACACGAGCTTGATGATGGTGTCGTTGGCTTCCGAACCCGAGTTGGTGAAGAAAGCCTGGGCCATCTTGCCACGCGTCAGCTGCACCAGCTTGTTGGCCAGTTCCATCGACGGAATGTTGGTCTTGTGCGAAAACGTATGGTAGAAGGGCAATTCTTTCATCTGCCGGTAGGCCACTTCGGCCAGGCGCGGTTCGCTGAAGCCCACTGCCACACTCCACAGACCGGAGAGCCCCTCGATGTAGCGCTTGCCGGCCTGGTCGAAGACGTAGATGCCCTCGCCGCGTTCGATGACCATGGAGCCTTCCTTGCGCAGTTGCACCATGTTGGTATACGAGTGCAGCTGGTGCTGGGCGTCTGTGCTGGCCAGTGTTGACAGATTTGACATGTGACTTTCCTGTGTGAATTCAATCTTGGGGTTGCAGCCCGACGCACGGCGGCCTGTTGCTGCGCGCGCCGGGCATACGGGAGGCTGGGTGCCGGTAATGACCTGGAAGGGGCTGGGGGCGTTCTGCTGTGGCGTCCATCGTGTGGGCGTTCCTGCACCGCTGGCGTGATGGAAACCTGGCGTCCGGCAATGGGAAGAGCTCTGCATACAACGTAAAGGACTGCTTGAGCAACATAGCGGACTGCTTGAGAGTTTGAATCCCGGGCCTGGGCGCATCGCCGCCAAGTGCCGGCCGGTGTGCCATCGAGACCCGGAAACCACGGTTTCGACGCTGACATCATTACTCAGCTGGCATGCAGTGTCAAGGCATCGGGCGCCCTGTCCGACGCCGCTCCGGGCACTGGTTCGAGCCCGCCCGGTGCGTTCCCGGTGTACTTGCCGGCCTGGCATGCAGAGCGGCCTCAGGCACGTGCCGGGCGTGTATCATGGGCGATGCGGCCTTCGTCCTTTCATGTCATTCCATGGTGCACCTGTCCAGAAACCCTGCATCCGATCCACCCGATCCATCGGATTCATCCAGGAATCCCGGAAACCCCGGAAATCCGCCAGTGGATCGGGTTCAGGCAGAAAAGGAACTGCTTCGCAATCTGGGCTTTGCAGCCATTACGGATCTGATCGGGCATCATGCGCGCGTACGCCCCGGGCACCCCGCGCTGATCCTGGATGACCGCAGGGTATCCTACGCCGAACTGCATGACACCATGGGGCGAGCAGCCTGCAGCCTGCAGCGCGCCGGTCTGCACGCCGGTGATGTGGTCGCGGTCTGCGCCGGCACATCGATCGAGTACCTGCAGGCATTCCTGGGGGCGCTGCAGGCTGGTCTGATGGTGGCGCCACTGGCCCCTTCGGCCAGTGCGGCGCAGCTCGATGGCATGCTCGCGAATTCGGGTGCCCGGCTGCTGCTGCGCGACGCAGACGTTACGGCAGCGTGGGCGCCAGCGGCCGATGCGCAGTGCGTGGCACTGGATGACAGTGCAATGGCAGGGGTGGCCTGGTCGGCCTGGCTCAGCGAGCCGGGCAGCGGCCCGGAGCCGTTCGTTCCAGGGCCGCAATCGCCTTTCAATCTGATCTATTCTTCAGGAACCACCGGTGCCCCCAAGGGGATCGTGCAGTCGTGGCTGATGCGCTGGATGCAGGTGTTGCGCGCGATCCGCAACGGCTATGACCAGCGCGCGGTATCGCTTTGCGCCACCCCGCTGTATTCCAACACCACACTGGTGGCCGTCATGCCCACGCTGGCGCTGGGCGGCACGGTGGTGCTCATGCACAAGTTCGATGCCGGCCACTATCTGCAACTGGTCGAACGGCACCGGGCCACGCATGCCATGCTGGTGCCGGTGCAGTACCGGCGTCTGCTTGCTCACCCCGCATTCGATCACACGGATCTGGGCAGCCTGCAGTACAAATTCTGCACAAGCGCCCCATTTTCGGCCGCGCTCAAGGCAGAGGTCCTGCGCCGCTGGCCCGGGCAGCTGGTTGAATACTACGGCCTCACCGAAGGCGGGGTCAGCAGCGAGCTGCGCTGCCACGAACATCCCGACAAGCTGCATACGGTGGGTCGGCCCGCCCAGGCCGCGGATATACGCTTCATCGATGAGCAGGGTCGGGAACGCCCATCCGGTTCGCAGGGCGAGATGGTCGGGCGTTCCCGGTTGATGATGACCGAGTACTACAACATGCCCGGGAAAACGCAGGAGATCGAATGGTTCGATGAGGCTGGCCGGCGTTTCATACGCAGCGGTGATGTGGGTCGGCTGGATGAAGATGGATTCATCATCCTGGGTGACCGTGTCAAGGACATGATCATCAGCGGCGGCTTCAACATCTACCCCGTCGATATCGAGGCGGTATTGTGTGCGCATCCCCTGGTGCAGGATTGCACCGTGGTGGGTGTGCCGTCCGAACGCTGGGGCGAGACCCCCGTGGCCTTCGTGGTGGCCCGTGCCGGTGCGGCGGCGCCAGATACCGCGCAGATCAGGGATTGGCTGAATTCGCGCGTGGGCAAGGTGCAGCGTGTCGCCGATGTGTGCCTGGTCGACAGCCTGCCGCGCAGCGAGATCGGCAAGGTGCTCAAGCGCGAGCTGCGCATGGCCTACCAGGCGGCGCACGCCGGCGTTGCACCCTGACGCACCCTGACCGCGCCGCCATTTTGCCCCGTTGGTCGTTTCGTGCCGTTGACGCGGGCGCGGGGCGCAGGATGGCCGGTGCCCGTGTCCGACCGGACGAGGCCGGCCCAGCGTCGTGGCTCAGGTGCCGGTGCGCCGCCTGGCACGGGCCCGCAGCCACAGCAGCGTGAGCAGCAGCGTGGTGGAGAAGACCATCAGTATGGTAGCGACCACGGCAATGGTGGGGTTGATGTTTTCGCGCACCCCATTGAACATCTGGCGTGGCAGCGTGACCTGCTCGGGCCCCGCCAGGAACAGCACCACCACGATTTCATCGAATGAGGTGGCAAAGGCAAACACCGCCCCCGAGATGACACCGGGCGCGATGATGGGCAGCGTGATGTCGAAGAAGGTGCGCAGCCGGCCAGCCCCCAGGCTGTAGCCTGCCTTGGTCAGATTCTTGTCGAAGCCCTGCATGGTCGCCAGCACGGTGATGAACACGAACGGCGTACCCAGCGCGGCATGGGCGATGATGATGCTGGTATAGCTGTTGACCATGCCGTAGGGTGCAAAGAACAGATAGATGCCGAGCCCGGTGACCACCAGCGGCACGATCATGGGTGAGATCAGGATCGCGGTGATGATGCCTTTTCCCTTGAACTGGTACAGCGTCATGCCGGCGGCAGCCAGTGTGCCCAGTACGGTGGCGATGAGGGTGGCCGCCGGTGCAATGATGAACGTGTTCTTCGTGGCGCGCATCCAGACGTCGGACTGGAAGAATTCTGCGTACCAGCGCAGCGAGAATTCCTTGATCGGGTAGATCAGGAAGGTATCCTGATTGAATGACAAGGGGATGATGGTGAGCTCGGGCAGCAGCAGAAACAGCAGTATCAGCACGCACAAGGTGGTATAGGCGTAGAACCAGGTGCGGTCCAGCCACGTGGCGTAGCTGGGAAAGGTTTTTCTTTGCATGTCTCGTGATGGCCTGTTTTGCTTTTGAAACCCCTGAAGCCACCAAGTATAAACACAATTGCGGGCTGTCAGGCACGCGGGCCCAGTGCCCGCCTTGCGTGCCGGCCCTGCGCCCCGGTTGCAGGAATGCCGGGGTCAGTCGGCCCGGCTGCCGCGCTGTATCAGCTCGATGCGGTAGCCGTCGGGGTCTTCGATGAACGCGATGACCGTGCTGCCGTGCTTCATGGGGCCGGCTTCGCGCACCACCAGACCGCCACGCGCCTTGATGGTGGCGCAGGTATCGTAGGCGTCTTCGACTTCGATGGCCATGTGGCCATAGCCATTGCCCAGATCGTACTCTGCGGTATCCCAGTTATGGGTGAGCTCGATGACCGCGCCTTCGGATTCGGCCTGGTAGCCAACGAACGCAAGGGTGAAGCGGCCATCTGGATAATCCTTGCGGCGCAGCAGCTGCATGCCCAGAATCTCGGTGTAGAACATGAGTGAGCGCTCGAGGTTGCCGACTCGCAGCATGGTATGCAACAGGCGCATGGCAGGACTCCTTTGAGATGACCCGTTCATCATACGCAATATTCACCGGGCTGCGGGCGGAATTTCCGTGCGCTCGTCTGCATAGCGCTCGGGGTTCAGGCGGCGCATCTCGGCCTCGATCCAGTCTCGTACTGCACGGTTCAGGCTGGCCGGGCTGTGCCCTTGGGGGGATATGGGCGGCCCGAAGGACACGGTAACCAGGCCCGGGGTTTTGAGAAACGCATTGCGTGGCCAGCATTCGCCCGCGTTGTGGGCCACCGGGATCACTGGAACCCCGGTTTTGCAGGCCAGCAAGGTACCGCCCTGTTTGTATCGACCGGTTTCGCCGGGCGCCACCCGGGTTCCTTCAGGAAACAGGACCGGCCAGCGGCCCTCGGCCAGCCTGCGGCTGCCCGTGCGTACGACCTGATCGAATGACTCGCGCCCCTTCGTGCGATCGATCGGGATCATGCTGAGCAGCGCCAGGCTCCAGCCAAAGAATGGCACATAATGCAATTCTTTCTTGTAGACGAAGACCACGTCGCGCGGCAACTTGACGGCAAAATACAGGGTCTCCCAGGCAGATTGATGCTTGGACAGGATGATGGCTGGCCCATCGGGCAGGTTCTCCCGGCCCAGGGCCCGGTACCGCATGCCCAGGATGACCTTGGCGCCCCACAGCGCCAGCGCGGGCCAGCCCAGCGTGAGCCGGTAGCGCCAGGCCAGTGGCAGCGGCGCCCACAGGACACAGCAAATGGCATAGGGAATGACAGTGATCACCAGAAATGCCATGTATGCCGTGGAGCGCAGCCGGATCATGCGCCTTCACCCAGCAGCTGATCGACCACAGACGAGAGGTCGTCGCCGATCCGGGTTCCAGGGGGCAGGCCCGCCACGCCGCCCGCCGCCTGCAAGGTGGCACGGCCCTTGCCCGTGAGCACCAGCCAGGGGGCGCACCCACAGGCTGCACCGGCCTGCAGGTCGCGCAGGCTGTCGCCCACCAGGGGTACGCTGCCCAGGGGCACGTCGAACCGGCTGGCGATGTCGTGCAGCATGCCCGGCCGCGGCTTGCGGCAGGCGCAGCCATCATCTGGCCCGTGCGGGCAGAAAAAAATCGCGTCGATGCGCCCGCCGGCGTCAGCACAGGCATCGTGCATGCGAGCATGAATCATGCCCAGCGTGTTCATGGTGAACAGGCGCCGGGCGATACCGGATTGATTGCTGGCGACCACCACACGCCAGCCTGCCTGGGACAGCCGACCGATGGCCTGCAGGCTGCCTGCAACGGGCAGCCATTCATCCGGTGACTTGATGAACTGATCGCTGTCATGGTTGATGACGCCATCGCGATCCAGGATGATCAGTTTCATTGGGCCAGCCTTGAGAGGTCGGCCACCTGGTTCATGAGCGTGTACAGGTTCTGCAGCAGGGCCAGGCGATTGCTGCGCAGCCGGGGGTTCTCGTCCATGACCATGACCTCGTCGAAGAAGCGCGTCACGTCTTCGTGGGCCTGTGCCAGAATGCCCAGGCAGGCCACGAAGTGGCCCGCCCGCAGTTCGGCCTCGGCCAGTGGCCGCAAGCGTTCAAGCGTGGCTGCGAGCTGTTGCTCGGCTGGATCCTGCAGATACTCTGGGTGGATGTGTGCGGGCACTGCGTCGGCTTTCCGCAGCAGATTGTGGATACGCTTGTTGGCAGCGGCCAGCACCACCGCTTCGGGGCCCTGCTGGAAGCGCATGCAGGCTTCGATGCGTGCCGGAATCTGGTGGAGCGGCGGGCGCAGCGCGAGGACGGCATCGATGGCCGCTCGGTCCAGGCTGGGCATGAGCTGATGTCGGTAGCGCTCGAGCACGAAATCGAGGACGGCTGCCACGGTGTCTTTGGCCAGTGTGCCAGGGGGGAACTGGTCGAAGGCCTGCTGCAGCAGGCCAGCCAGCCCCGCCGGCGTATCCTTGCTCACCGGCAACAGGCCCCCTGCAACCAGTTGCTCATAGGCGCTGATGAGGCCCAGCGCCGCCCGCCGCAGGCCATAGGGGTCGCGCTCGCCCGTAGGGGCCAGGCCCACCCCCCAGATCCCGATCAGGGTCTCGGCCCGCTCCGCCATGAAGAGGATTGCCGTGGTCAGGGTGCCGGCCGTGACGGGGCTGTCGAGGCGGATCTGGTACTGAGCCTTCAATGCCTGTACGATCTCGGCGGGTTCACCGTCGTGTGCGGCGTAATGGGCCCCCATGATGCCTTGCAATTCAGGAAATTCGCCCACCATCTGGGTGCCCAGGTCGGCGTGTGCCAGCCAGGCCGCGCGCTCGGCCAATGGGGCCGGCCCACCCAGATGCCCGGCCAGCCAGCCCGCCAGGGCCTGCACCCTGCGGGTGCGTTCGAGCTGGGAGCCCAGCTGATTGTGATAGACGCTGTGCGCCAGCTCGGCCACGCGTTCGGCCAGCGGGGTTTTCAGGTCGGCATGATAGAAAAACTGCGCATCGGCCAGCCGGGGCCGGACGACCCGTTCGTTGCCCCGGATGATGTGTACCGGGTCGGCTGGCCGCATGTTGCTGACGATCAGGAAGTGGTTGGTGAGCGCGCCACTGTCGGGTTCGAACAGCGGAAAGTATTTCTGGTTCAGGCGCATCGTCAGGATGAGGCATTCGGGAGGGACCTCGAGAAATCCCGGGTCGAAGCTGCCGGCATAGGTGGTCGGGTATTCGACCAGGGCCGTGACTTCGTCGAGCAGGTCTTCGACTTCGGGGCCGGTACCGATGGTGGTGCCGAACGTGGCAGAGGCCTCTTGCAGCTGCCGTTCGATCAGGGCCCGCCGCTCGGCTGCCGAGGCAATGACATGGCCCGGCCCCGCCATCTTGCCGGCCCAGTCATCCGCCGAGGTGATCGTCAGCGGCTGCGGGCACAGGAACCGATGCCCGAGCGTCGTGCGCCCGGCCTGCAGGCCCAGCGCGCGGACAGGCACGACGTCAGACCCCCACAAGGCCAGCAGGCGATGCGCCGGACGCACGAATTTCACGCTCGTATGGCCATCGGCCAGCTGATATTGCATGACCTTGGGAATGGGCAGGTGCGCGAGCGTGTGATCGAGCGCCAGTTGCAGGCCCTGAGCCAAGGTGCTGCCGGCGACCGTGCCCTCGGCATACAGCGTATCGTGCTTGCCGTCGTGCCGCCTGACCAGATCCGCCGGATCGAGGTCGGCCAGGCCCTTGGATGCGAGCTTTTTGCGCAATGCAGGGGTGGCCTGACCCGTGGCATCCAGGCCGATATGGACCGGCATGAGCTTTTCGGAGCGTTCCTGATCGGGCGCCTGGCCACGGACATGCGTCAGGCGCACCGCCAGGCGGCGGGGCGTGGCGAAGGCCTGGGCGGTGCCTGTGTCATCGAGCAGGGCGTGTTCGCCCAGGATGTGCCGTATGCCGTTGGCAAAGGCCTCGCCCAGGGCATTCAGTGCCTTGGGGGGGAGTTCTTCGGTGAGCAGTTCGACCAGGAGGGTGTGCGTGTTCTGGCTCATGCGGCCTCCAGCATGGGAAAGCCCAGTTGCTCGCGGGACTGGTAATATGCCTGCGCGACGGCACGCGACAGGTTGCGGATGCGGGCGATATAGGCCGCGCGCTCGGTGGTGCTGATGGCGCCGCGGGCATCGAGCAGGTTGAACACGTGCGCGGCCTTGAGCGTGGATTCGTAGGCGGGCAGCGCCAGCGGGATGTCGATCAGGCGACGGGCCTCGGCTTCGTGGTCATTGAAATGGGCGAATAGCATGCGGGTGCACGCGTGCTCGAAGTTGTAGGCCGACTGTTCGACCTCGTTCTGGTGGAAGACGTCGCGGTAGTGCACAGCTCGGCCGTCGGGGCCCTGGGTCCAGACCAGATCGTAGACCGACTCGACCCCCTGCAGGTACATGGCCAGACGCTCCAGCCCATAGGTGATCTCGCCCAGCGTGGGCTTGCAGTCGAGGCCGCCCACTTGCTGGAAGTACGTGAACTGGGTGATTTCCATGCCGTTGAGCCAGACCTCCCAGCCCAGGCCCCAGGCGCCCAGGGTGGGGTTCTCCCAGTCGTCTTCCACGAAACGGATATCATGTTCGCGCGGATCGATGCCCAGCGCACGCAGGGAATCCAGATAGCGGTCGAGAATGTCGATCGGGGCCGGCTTGAGGACCACCTGGTACTGATAGTAATGTTGCAACCGGTTTGGGTTGTCGCCATAGCGCCCGTCCTTGGGGCGGCGCGATGGCTGGATGTACGCGGCATGCCAGGGTTCGGGGCCGATGGCACGCAGGAAGGTGGCGGTGTGCGATGTGCCGGCGCCGACCTCCATGTCGTAGGGCTGCAGCAGGATGCAGCCCTGATCGGCCCAGAATCGTTGCAGCGATAAAATCAGTTGTTGGAATGTAAGCATATGGATGCGGGTCGGCCCGCCAGGTTGCGAGGGTTCGGTGAAGGTCGGTCAGTATCGATCGTCAAACGGACATTTTATCCAGTAGAGCCCACTTGGTTCATTCGGGCAGGGCTTCAGGCCTTTTCAAAGGAGTCATCATGAACAATCCGGTCAACGTCAGCCGTGATGAGAACGTGCTCATCATGCAGCTCAATCGCCCGCAGGCGCGCAATGCGATCAACCTCGAGATGGCCAGGCAATTGGCAGCGGCGCTCGACGAACTCGATGCCGATCCGGATTTGCGCCTGGGCGTGCTCACAGGGGCGGGCGGCCATTTCTGCTCGGGCATGGATCTCAAGGCGTTCGCAGCCACAGGCGAACGGCCGTACGTGGGCGACCGCGGCTTCGCCGGCCTGTGCGAGCGCCCGCCGGCCAAGCCGCTGATTGCGGCTGTCGAAGGCTATGCGCTGGCGGGGGGGTGTGAACTGGTACTGTCCTGCGACCTCGTGGTGGCGGCGCGCGATGCGCGCTTCGGCCTGCCCGAGGTCAAGCGCGGCCTGGTGCCTGGCTCGGGCGGCATGCTGCGCCTGCCGGCCCGCATCCCGTACCACGTGGCGATGGAGGCGGTGCTCACGGGCGACATGTACGAAGCCGAACACTGGCATGCGCTGGGCCTGGTGAATCGCCTGGCCGAGCCCGGCCAGGCGCTCGAGGCGGCCCTGCAACTGGCTCGACGCATCAGCGCCAACGGCCCGCTGGCCGTGCGTACGGCGAAGGCCATGATCACGCAGTCGCGCAACTGGCGTCCCGAAGACATGTTCGACCTGCAGCGTCCACGCATCGCGCCGGTGTTCGCCTCCGAAGATGCCCGCGAGGGCGCCCGGGCCTTTGCCGAGAAGCGCGCACCGGTCTGGCAGGGCAAGTGAGCCTGCCGCGCCGCCCATATTGAATTCGTTGGGCTGCCCGGACCGGCCGGCGGCCCGTGCCCACAGGGGGATCTCCATGTCAGTCAGTTCGATGCGTTCAGCCTTGTTCGTGCCCGCCCTGCGCCCCGATCGTATCCCCAAGGCCCTGGCCAGCGGGGCCGATGCCGTGATCGTCGATCTCGAGGACACGGTGGCTCCCGAGTCCAAGGCGCAGGCCCGGCACAATCTCGCAACCTATGCCGCAACGCATGGGGCACAGCCGCTTTGGGTGCGGATCAATGACGCCACCACGCCCTGGTTCGAGGACGACCTCGCGCTGTGCCGCTCGCTGGCCACCGTGTGCGGCATCGTTCTGCCCAAGGCGCAGGCGGCCGAGCAGGTGTATCGGGTGTCCGGGGCAGGCAAGCCCCTCATCCCGGTGGTCGAGTCGGCCGCTGGGCTGCGGGCGCTGGATGCCCTCGCGCAGGTCGGCAGTGTCGTACGCCTGAGCTTCGGCATGCTGGACATCATGGTCGATTTCGGCACCCGGCCGGGCACCGATGCGGCGCGCATGATGCTCGATCAGGTCCGCTTCCGGATCCTCGAGGTCAGCCGCGCCCATGGGCTCGGTGCCCCGCTGGACGGGGTGCAGGCCGACTTCACCGATCTCGGGGCCCTGCGGGCATCGGCCCGGTTCGCGCGGGATCTGGGGTTTGCCGGGATGCTGTGCATTCACCCGGCCCAGGTACCGATCGTGCACGAGGTCTATTGCCCGCTGCCCGAAGAAATCGACTGGGCCCGACGGGTGATTGCGCATGCCGACAGCACGGGCGAGTATGCCTTCCGGCTGGATGGCAGCATGGTCGACCTGCCCCTCATCGAACGGGCCCGGCGCATCCTGGAGCAGAGCACGTGACACCTTATCTTGAACTGGTGCGCAGCATTCTCGAACAGGGCGCCTGGCGGGCCAACCGCACGGGTGTGCGTACGCTGAGCCTGCCGGGCGCCAGCATGCGGTTCGACCTGCGCCAGGGGTTTCCGGCCGTGACCACCAAACGCCTGGCTTTCAAGGCCGCGATGGGCGAACTGGTGGGTTTCTTGCGTGGCGAGGACAATGCCGGGCGGTTTCGTGATCTGGGGTGCGGCGTGTGGGATCAGAACGCCAACGAAAACCAGGCCTGGCTGGACAGCCCCTGGCGCGACGGGCCGGATGACCTGGGGCCTGTGTACGGTGTGCAATGGCGCCGGTGGCCTGCATACAAAGTGCTGCCAGCGCATGATGAAGCCCGCATCCGGGCGGCTCAGGCGCTGGGCTATCGGCATCTGGGCCGGATTCGCGAAGAGGGCGGATCCCGGGTGCTGCTGTACAGGGCAATCGATCAGTTGCGAGCCTGCCTGGATACGCTCATGCAGGATCCGGGCAGCCGGCGCATGCTATTTCATGGCTGGAATTGCGCACAGATCGAAGAGATGGCCTTGCCGCCCTGTCACCTTCTGTATCAATTTCTCGCCAATCCGGATACGCGCGAATTGTCATTGTGCCTGTACATCCGCAGCAACGATGTGGGCCTGGGCACGCCCTTCAATCTGGCCGAAGGCGCGGCTCTGGTGCATCTGATGGCCCGCCTGAGCGGTTATGAACCGCGCTGGTTCACGTACTTCATCGGCGATGCCCATATTTACGAAACGCATGTCGACATGCTGCGCGAGCAACTGCACCGTGCGCCTTTCGATCCGCCCCGACTGTGCCTGTCCGAGCGGGTCCCCGCATATGCCGAGACGGGCCGTTACGAGCCCGATTGGCTCGACCGGATCGAACCGGGTGACTTCACGCTGGTGGGTTACCGTCACCATCCACACCTGACTGCGCCCATGGCGGTCTGAAAGCCGTGCGCCGTGGCCTGGGCGTGCGGATCAGGCGTCGATGATTTCGACCGAATGGCTGATCTCGGCCGTTTTTTCCAGCATCGCGATCGCCGAGCAGTACTTTTCGTGCGACAACTGGACTGCCCGCTCGACTGCGGGCCTGGGCAAGGCATGCCCGGTCAGCTGGAAGGCATAATGAATCTGGGTGAACACCTTGGGGTCATGTTCGGCGCGCTCGGCCGTGAGGGTGACCCTGCAGCCGGTGAGCCTGTGCCGGCCGCGCTTGAGAATCAGCACGACGTCATAGGCCGCACAGCCCCCGGCACCTGAAAGCAGGGTCTCCATGGGGCGCGGGGCCAGATTCTGGCCACCGCCGTCGGGCGCGCCATCCATGGCCAGCACATGGCCGCTGCCGGTGCGCGAGACGAACAGCATGCCATCAGGGCCTTGCCAATCGAGTGTGCATTGCATGAAATACCCCTATCACGTTCATGGAAATAAATCACGCAATTTCTGCTGCGGATTTATCATGGATCAAATCTGACGCTACAATATTGCGTTGCCAAAGCCCGTGAAGCGCCGCTTTCGCACGCTTTCAGAAACCATCGGAAATGCCGTGGATACCATCACCGTATTGCTCCTGACATTCATTCTATCCGTCACTGGTCTGGGTGTGTTCATCTGGTCACTCAGACGCAATCTTTTCGACGACAACCCAGAGGCGGCCAAAGTCATTTTCTCGACGGGCGAGATCGGCCACGTCGAAGACCCCTCCGCCACCCCGGAGCAGCTCGAGGGCCTGCAAAGAACGGTCACCGAGGGCGGTACGGTCCATATCGACGACAGCAAGGCGGCCCAACTGCATGAAGAACTGGCAGAACGGATGGTGTCCGATCAGTCCACGGCGCGGGTCACCTTCGTCTTTCTCTGTTTTGCCATCATCTGGCTGGTGCTGGCGTCCACGTTCGGGCTGATCAGTTCCATCAAGCTGCACAACCCGGAATTTCTCACCGACTATGCGTGGCTCACCTTCGGTCGCACACGCACCCTGCACCTGAACATGGTGGCTTATGGATGGTGCCCGATGGCAGCCTTTGGCGTGGCCATCTGGGTCCTGCCGCGGCTGCTCAAGACCCGCCTGTACGGGGGCGGCTTCGCGCTGCTGGGCTGCGCGTTCTGGAACGTGGGCCTGACGGCCGGCCTGATCAGCATTGCCATGGGCATCAACGATGGCCTCGAATGGCTCGAGGTACCCTGGCAACTCAGCATCCTGATCGTCATCGGTGGCGCCCTGATCGCGTTTCCGCTGGTCTTCACGCTGCGCAACCGCAAGGTCGATCACCTGTACGTGTCCGTGTGGTACATGGGGGCCGCGCTGTTCTGGTTTCCCGTGCTGTACCTGGTCGGCAAGGTGCCAGGTGTGCACTTCGGGGTCGAGCAGGCGGCGATGAACTGGTGGTTCGGGCACAACGTGCTGGGCCTGTACTACACCCCCATTGCCCTGGCCTCGGTGTATTACTTCCTGCCCAAGATCATCGGGCGCCCCATTCAGTCGTACAACCTGTCCCTGATCGGGTTCTGGGCGCTGGCCTTTTTCTACGGACAGGTCGGCGGGCACCATCTGGTGGGGGGGCCGGTGCCGCACTGGCTCATCACCCTGTCCATCGTGCAGTCGATGATGATGATCATCCCGGTGCTGGCCTTCTCGGTCAACCAGCATCTCACCATGCGCGGCAATTTCAGGACCATGGTGTATTCGCCTACCCTGCGCTTCATCGTCATCGGGGCGATGATGTACACCCTGAGCTCATTCCAGGGTTCATTCGAGGCCTTGCGCAGCGTCAGCACCGTGGCGCACTTCACCCACTTCACGGTGGCGCACGCGCACCTGGGGCTGTATGCCTTCTTCAGCATCGTCATGTTCGGTGCCATCTATTTCGTGATGCCCCGTGTCATGTCCTGGGAATGGCCCTATCCCAAACTGATCAGCCTGCACTTCTGGCTGGTCACCCTGGGCATCGGGGTGTATTTCGTCACCCTGTCCATCGGCGGCTGGCTGCAGGGTCTGGCCATGCTGGATGCGACGAGGCCTTTCATGGACTCGGTGCGCGTCACCATGCCCTGGCTCGAGGGCCGCTCCATCGGCGGCACCATGATGACCCTGGGCCATCTCGTCTTTGCCCTGCATTTCGTGCTCATGGCCCTGCGCCATGGGGCCCGGCGTGTGGGTCCCGCCTTGTTGCGTGAACGCAAGTATCAGCCTGAGAGTCAGGCCGTTGCAGGTGCCTGATCATGGATAGCGAATACAAACTTCTCAGTGGCGCGATGGTGACCCTCGCGCTGGCCACCGCCACCCTGGTGGTGCTGCCTTATCTGCAGCTGGACGACATGCAGCCGTCGCCGGGGCTCAAACCCTATACCGAGCAGCAGCTGCGCGGTCGGCAGGTCTACATCGAAATGGGCTGTGTGTACTGCCATTCGCAGCAGCCGCGCAGCCAGTCGCAGGCGCCTGATTTCCAGCGCGGCTGGGGCCGGGCGCCGGTGGCCACCGATTATTACTATGATCGGCCCCACCTGCTCGGTACCATGCGTACGGGGCCGGACCTGTTCAATATCGGGGCGCGCCAGCCCAGTGTGGACTGGAATCTGGGCCATCTGTACCAGCCGCGTGCCTACGTGCCCGGCAGCAACATGCCCGCATTCCCGTTCCTCTTCGAGCTCAAGGACCAGGCGGGCGCCGATGACAAGGTCATCAATCTGCCACCCGAGTTCGCGCCGCAGGGCAAGGTGGTCGTCGCCAGCCAGAAGGCGCTGGATCTGGTCGACTACCTGGTCGGCCTGGATCACACGTACCCGATCAACCCGGGCGTCGAATTGCCCGAATTGCCTGACGCGGCTGCCGGCAGCCAAGGAGCCTCGAAATGAGCGATTCGAAATTCGCCCAGCAGAAGCGGGAAAATCCCGAACCTTACGAAGGCAGCCGGCCCATTCCCATCATTGTGCTGACCATCATCGGCCTGTTGCTGGTCTGGGCCGTGTATCACCTGTATGTCTCGTACAAGCCCATGCCGGCCTGGGTGGGCGACAACCGCGTCGAGGCGGACTTTGCCGTACCGGCGTCGGTCGATGGCGGGCAGGTCTATGCCGCCAACTGTGTCGCCTGCCACCAGGCCACCGGGGCGGGCGTGCCCGGGGTCTTCCCGCCGCTGTCCAAGTCCGAGTGGGTGGATGCCGATGATGCCGGCATCATGATCCGTATCGTGCTGCATGGCATCCATGGCCCGATCACGGTCGAGGGCCACGAGTACAATGGCGAAATGCCGAGTTTCGCCAAATTCTCCGATGCCGAGGTCGCTGCGGTGGTCAATCACGTACGCACCAGTTTCGGCAATGCAGCGTCCGAAACCGATGCAGCCTACGTGGCCCAGGTTCGCGAAGACACCAAGGGCCAGACCGAACCCTGGAAGGGTGATGAAGACTTGCGGCCACTGCTCGGGCAGTAAGCCCAGGCGCGATATTCCCGGTGCGGCGCGCCAGCCTGTCCGCCTGCTGGCCGGCGCTGATATGGCGGCGCTGATGTGATCCTGCGCTGGGTTCTGGCCCTGGTGCTGGCCATGGCGGCCGGCATTGGGGTGCTGTGGTCCCTGACCGACGGGTTTTCAGCCTTGACGGCGGAAGCCGCCCGTCGGCAGTCGGTCGCCCGGCAACCCCGGGCCATCCCCGATGTACGGGTGCTGGACGCTTCGGGCCGGATCCAGTCGCTGGACGCGAACCTGCACGACGATGGCCGGGTGGCGATCGTCAATTTCTTCTATACGCGTTGCGTTTCGCTGTGCCTGGCGCAGGGGTCGCTCACCGGGCAAATGCAGCAGGTCATCGAAGCCGAGGGCTTGCAGGACAAGGTCCGGCTGCTCAGCGTCAGTTTCGATCCGCGCGACAAGGCCGATGATCTGGCGCGGTATGCCACACGCATGCATGCCCAGGGCGACGTCTGGCAGTTCATGTCCTTCGACGATCCCCGGCAGATGCAGGCGGCCCTGGATCTGTTCGGCATCACGGTCATTCCGGCCCCTCTGGGCGAATTCGAGCACAATGCGGCCTTCCATGTCGTGACCCCGGATGGCCGTCTGGCGCGCATCTTCGATCTGGATGCGCCGGGGCTGGCCTTGCAGGCCGCCCAGGACCTGGCAGGCACGGCCGGGGCGGGTTCATGACCGGGCGCTGGCCAGTCAGGCCATGGCCTGCATGGGCCTGGGCGGTGCTGGCCGTACTGTGCGTGGCGTTGGCCGTGGGCCTGCGCACGCTGCTGACGGCGCGCATGAGCCTGCACATGCTGGTGCAAATTCCGTTGCTGGTGCTGGTCGGGGTGTTTGCCCAGCAAGCCTGGCATGCCGTGCGCGCGGGCCGGCCGCAGCGAGACACGCACGGGGCTGGATGGTCGATCAATGAATATGGCTTGCCCGGCCTGTTGCTGGTCAGCCTGGTGGCCGCCGGCTGGATGATCCCCAAGGCCCTGGATGATGCCTTGCTGGGGGGCGCGGTGACCTGGTTCAAGTATCTCGGCCTGCCAGTCTGCGGCTGGGTCCTGCAGGCCTCGGTGCGGCGCGCCAACATCATCATCAAGGTGTTCTTTCTGGGCAATTTCTGCTGGATGAGCGCCATTGTGGGTATGGTCTATCTGGACCAGCCCGTGCGTTTGTGCAATGCTTATCTGCAGGATGATCAGGAATGGTCGGGTCGGGGCCTGATCGCGCTGGCCATTGCCTGGCCCCTGGCCTGGCTGCTGACCGAGATCCGCCCCATATGGCGCTTCCTGCATCGTTGATGGCCTTGCGCCCTCGTTGATGATTTCTTGTGAGACTGACTGATGACTGCCGACACGATTCCGGGTGCCACCGCACCGACCCTGCTGCCTTCGCCCGCTGCCAGGCCGGCCTGGAGCCGACGGCGCAGCACGGCCGACCAGTTGCTGGCCGAGGTCGGGCGCGCGCTGCAGGTGCTGGATGGCACCATCCCGCATGCCCGGCCCAACCCTGCGGGCGCGCCGGCTGCCGATGATCCTGTGCTGTCGGCCGCCGAGGCGCGTCATGCGGCCGGGCTCATGCGCGTCAACCACGTGGGTGAAATCTGCGCCCAGGCGCTGTATCGTGCCCAGGCCATGTTGTGCCACGATGCGCGTGTGCGTGGCGTGCTGCTCGAGGCGGCCGAAGAAGAGGTCGATCACCTGGCCTGGTGCCGCGAACGGCTCGATGAACTCGACAGCCGTCCGAGTGTGTTCAACCCTCTGTGGTATCTGGGGTCATTCGGGCTGGGGCTGTTGGCCAGCCGGGCGGGCATCCCCTACAACCTGGGCTTCATGGCCGAAACCGAGCGGCAGGTCGAAGAACACCTCGATGGCCATCTGGCCTCCCTGCCCAAGGATGACGCCCGTTCACGGCGTATCGTAACGCAGATGCGCAATGATGAAATCGGTCACCGCAATACGGCAGAGCACCATGGCGGGGTGCCGCTGCCGGCGCCGGTGCGTGGGGCCATGCGCCTCATGTCGCGGGTCATGACCACCACGGCCTACCGCCTGTAAGGCGGTCGCTCGCAAGCCCAGGATCCGGGTCTGGCGGTGTCGAAGCTCAAAGGGGGCCGGGCCTGCCAGGCGTGAGCGGTGTGCAGGAATGCAACATCATCATGGCCGATTCCTATTGACAACAAATAATTCTTGCAATGCAGCAAAAAATTCATCTATAATGGATTCATTGGATGTCGAAGCGGGCTTTCAGGGGTTTCCCCAGGCACGCAGGCTCGGGCCCAGGCCCTTGCAGCCCGACATGCCCCGGTTGTCTCCTCCACCCTCCTCCTTTGGTGGATTTGGCCCAGGATCTTCAGATCCTGGGCCTTTTTTTGTGCGCCCAGCATGGGCGCACTCCTGTGGGTGCAAGTCCCGCCATAAGTTGGTCACAGCGAATGAAGTGAAGCGCAACTGCGCCAGGGCGACCGAGCGTGGGAAGGAAGCGTGG
>Ga0172382_10000570_pt1 | contig 69673 bp, 61 predicted proteins | sample Leawel138RmetaG_FD_122245 | JGI IMG/M metagenome (GOLD analysis project Ga0172382, IMG submission 122245) | Leachate microbial communities from a municipal landfill in Southern Ontario, Canada - Leachate well 138R metaG | ecosystem: Engineered > Solid waste > Landfill > Unclassified | place...
CCAGGCGCCCAGATGTCGGTAATAGTTCTCGGGGGTCTGGTTGAATGCCGCTTTGGTGAGCGGCAGATAGCCTGTTTCCTGATACCAGCGGGCCGCCTGTTCGGGCTTGGCCAACCAGCCCAGGAACGTGACCGTGGCATCCGTCACGGCCTTGTCGGACTTCATGACCCACAAGGCCGACCCATTCACGAACGGATTGCCCGGCTTGCGCGTGACTTCGGGATAATAGGGCAAGCCCGAAACGGCGAACTGCAGCTTGCGCTGGGCATCGAACTCGCCGATGTGGCCGGAATCCGACATGAGCACGGCGCATTCGCCCTCGGCGAAGCGGCTGACGGCACGCAGGCCGGCATCCGGGCGCGTCATGATCTCGGAACGCACCCAGCTGATCATGAGCGACAAGTGCCGCACATAGGTGGAATTGAAGGAAAAGCTGGGCAAGCCCTTGGCCGTGAGACCGTTATCGGCGCCGGCATAGAACTGGTTGTTGACCGCGGCGAGGTTTTCCAGATTGATCGACACCGGCAGGTTGGAGGTCAGTGGGCAGGTGCGCGAACCTTTGTTGGCGAGCGCCACCAGCTGCCCCTGCAGGTCGATCCAGATGCGCGCCGGTTCGGTCGGTGTCAGCCCCGCTTTCTGGAATGCGGCCTGGTTGTAGTACATGACCGGGATCTCGAGCATGTACGGAAACGCCATCAGCCGCCCCTTGGCATCGTGCACAAAAGCGTTGTCTGTGGCCAGAAACCAATCGGCCCCCTTGAACGCCGCTTGGCCTTGCAGCAAGTGAAAGGGCTGCACGTAAGGGCGTTTTGCGATGTGATCGAGCGTATGCGTATTGCCAATCTGCGCCAGCGCGGGCAGTTTCTTGGCACCGGCGGCCTGGTTGAGCGCCTGGTCGAGCGCTTCGGGCGTGTCGAACTGCCGCAGTGACACGTCGACGTCGGACTGGCTGCGGTTCCAGGAACGTACCAGGTCTTGCAGGACGTCCGCGTTATGACCCTGCAGGGAGTGCCAAAGAGGAATCTTGACCGCGGCATGCGCGGAACCGGCCAGGACGGCGGCCAGCAGAACGCCGGCCAGGCCCTGGCCGATATGAGCCGGCTTGGCGCCGAGAATGGATGTCATGTGCTTCAACCCAAGAAAGGAAAGTCGATTTCGGGCGAGCGGCCGGACACCAGATCCGCCAGGACCTTGCCCGACCCAACGCCCATGGTCCAGCCCAGACTGCCGTGCCCGGTATTCAGGAAGAGATTGCGAATCCGGGTGGGGCCAATCAGTGGGACATTGGAGGGAGTGGTCGGCCGCAAGCCGGACCAAAACCGAACATTAGCAAAATCAGGCCCGCTTGGGAACAGCCGGCGCACCCGTTCGACCAGCCGATTGCAACGTGATGTATCCAACGTACGCGAAAAACCACCCAGTTCTGCCGTACCCGCCACACGCAAATGCGCACCCAAGCGCGAAAACACCAGCTTCGAGGCCTGATCGATCAGGCTGACCTGCGGCACGGCGTCTGGTTCGCGCAGCGCGAACGTCGCCGAGTACCCCTTGACCGGCCAGACGGGACACGCGATGCCCAGTGGCCGCACCAGGGCCGGTGAATGACTGCCCAGGGCCACGACCCAGGCATCGGCGTGCATGGATTCGAACCAGCCATCGGGCTGGATCAGTTCGGCCACCGCGATGCGGCCACCCACCGCCAGCAGCCGATTCACCTGGCGGTTGAACAGGAAGCGCACCCCCGCCGCCTCGGCGTGCGTGGCCAGCGCCCGGGTGAAGCGATGCACGTCTCCGGATTCGTCTTCGGCGGTGTAGTCGCCCCCGATGATGGGCTGGCGAGCCGCTTTGAGGGCCGGCTCGATCTGCAGCACCTGCGCGGCATCCAGCACTTGGCGATTCACCCCGAGCGCCCGCATCGCAGCAGCCGCCTTGCGAGCGTAGCTGAACTCGCGCTCGTCCTGGTAGAAAGCCAGTATGCCGCGCTCGAGGTGGTCATAATCGATGTGCAGCGCCTGGCGCAGGCCGCCCAGCTGCTGGCGGCTGTATTGCGCCAGGCCGACCATGGCCCGCAGGTTCGCTGCAAAACGATGCGGGCGCGATTCGCGCACGAACCGGGCGCACCACAGCCATTGCTGCAGGCTGGGCTGCAGCGCGATACGCATAGGGGCATCGCTGCGCCCCAGATAATGCCACAGCTGATACCAGGTATGCCGGCTGGCCCAGGGTTCGGCATAACAGACGGATATCTGCCCGCCGTTGGCCCGGCTGGTCTCCAGCGCCGCCCCCGGCTGGCGATCGATGACCGTGACCTGATGGCCCGCCTGCGCCAGCCACCAGGCGCTGCTGACGCCCACGATGCCCGCCCCGAGCACGACGATTTTCATGCCGTGACCCTGGCCCGATCCGCTTCGGTGACGAAGGCGTCGGCAAAAAAGCAATCGGCCGGCAGGCCGCAGTGCTGCACCAGGTCGCGCCGGGCGGCCTCGACCATGAGCGGCGAGCCGCAGGCATACACCTGATGTCCGGACAAGTCTGGCAGATCCGCCATGAGCGCGCTGTGTACCCAGCCAGTGCGCCCCGACCAGACATCATCGGGCGCCGCATCGGAAACCACCGGCACTACCCGAAAGCCCGGCCAGCGGGTCTCCCAGCCACGGGCGACGTCGAGCTGATAGAGGTCGGCTGGCCGTCGCCCGCCCCAGTACAGAACGGCGCTGCGCGCATCGCCGCCTTCGGCCAGTGCTTCGATCATGGCCCGGATGGGTGCAAAGCCCGTGCCGCTGGCCAGGAACACCAGCGGCCTGTCGATCTCCGGGCGCACGAAGAACGACCCCAGAGGCCCTTCGATGCGCAGGATGTCGCGCACCTTGATGGCAGGGTCCGCCTGCCCGAAAAGCCGGTCGGTCAGGAAGCCACCCGGGGAATGGCGCACGTGCAGCGTCAGCGTGTGTTCGTGCAGGCGCGGGCAGGCCATGGAATAGCTGCGGCGCGCCCCGTCCGGAAACAGAAAATCCAGATACTGGCCAGGCTGGAACCGAAAGGCCTGCGCCGAGGGCAGCTGCAAGGTGAGCTCGAGCACGTCGGGCGCCAAAGGTTCGAGCGCCAGGACCCGAACGGGCATCCGGGCCACCTGAATGTCGTCGGAAAGCTGCACCTCTTGGACGTCCACGACCAGGTCCGAGAGCGGCCTGGCCTGGCACAGCAGGGTGTGTCCGGCGGCGAGTTCAGCGGCATCCAGGATGCGCGCTGGCGCGGATCCGGCATCGTAATCGCCGGATACCACGCGCCCCTGGCACGTCGAGCACGTGCCGTTGCGACAGCTGTATGGCAGCAAGATGCCCTCGGCCAGGGCGGCGTCCAATACCGTTTGCCCAGGTTCAACCGAAAAGATTTTGCCCGACGGCTGTACAGTGACCTTGAAACCCATGTCCTGATCCCGTTGTTCGATGCTCAGGGCATTTTAGTCCTCGCGTGCAGGCCACAGGCTGGGTTGCTTGATTTTCACCTCCAGCCACTTGCCCTTGCGGGCCCGGCGCCCGACATACGCCGTCAGCTCGGCAGGCGTCAGGACGAGCTCGGTGTCGCGTGCACGGTAGACCCCGCGCAACACCAGGCCCCGTTCATTGACGGCCGCCCATTGGGCGATTGAATCCCCCGCATCCAGCCCCATGAGGATGGTGCCCCGCCCCCCGGTCGGACGCTGCTTGAGCTCATCCAGACCCACCACCAGAAACCGGCCCTTCTGGCTGAGCAGCGCCACGGCGTGGTCTGCCGCGCGCAGCATCAGCGGCCTGAGAAGCGTCTCGCCCTGGGCTACGGTGAGAAACTGCTTGCCCGCATGCTGACGGGTGAGCAGATCCCCCAGGCAGGCCTTGAAACCATAGCCCGAATCCACCCCCAGCAGCAGGGCTTGTTCTGGGTCGCCCGCCAGAACGTGCACGATACGGCTGCCCGCTTCGAGTTCGACCATCGCCGTGATGGGCTGGCCATCCCCCCGGCCGGAGGGCACCTGCGACAGAGCCACCCCGAAGCTGCGTCCCGTGTCGGAGAGCGCGGCAAGATCCTGGGTACTGCGACATTCCAGCAGGCCATACAGATCGTCGCCACTCTTGAAGGCGAACTGCGCGGGATCCAGGCCGTGCCCCTGCCGAGTCCGCAGCCAGCCCTTGCGCGATACCACCAGTGTGACGGGCTCGTCGACGACAGCGCTCTCGAGCACCGCCCGGTGGGCCTCTTCGATCAGGGTCCGGCGATCATCGCCATACTGCCGCGCATCGGCCTCGATCTCGCGCACCATGAGCCGGCGCATGGCGGTTGGGTGATCCAGCAATTCCTGCAACTGCTGCCGTTCGCTGTGCTTCTGATCCAGTTCCTGCTCGATGCGGATGCTTTCCAGGCGCGCCAGCTGACGCAGGCGCATGTCAAGGATGTCGTCGGCCTGCCGCTCGCTGAGATTGAAGCGCGCCATCAGTGCCGGGCGCGGTTCATCCGCCTCGCGAATCGTATGGATCACCTCGTCCACGTTCAGGTGAACGATGAGCCGGCCCTCCAGGATGTGGATGCGATCCAGCACCCTGGCCAGCCGGTGGCGCGTCCGGCGCGTGACCGTCTGCAGCCGAAAGCCCAGCCAGGATTCCAGGATCTCGCGCAGAGACCGCTGCCCCGGGCGCCCATCGGTATCGATGCAGACCAGGTTCACCGGCACGTTGCCTTCCAGGCCCGTGCGCACCAGCAACAGGCTGACGAACGCTTCACGATCGACACGCCCCGTCTTGGGCTCGAACACCAGGCGCACGGGCGCCTGCTTGCCCGATTCATCGCGCACGGCATCGAGCAGACTCAGCACCTGCGCACGGGTCTGCTGCTGTTCGGCCGACAGCGATTTCTTGCCGGCCCTGGGCTTGGGGTTGGTGAGGTCCTCGATCGCTTCGAGCACCTTCTGGCTGGACGTGCCGGGCGGCAGCTCGGTGACCACCAGCTGCCACTGGCCACGGGCCAGTTCCTCGAAATGCCAGCGCGCCCGGGCGCGCAAAATGCCCCGGCCGCTGCCATAGATCTGCGCGATGTCTTCGGCCGTTGAAATGATCTGTCCGCCGCCCGGGAAGTCGGGTCCTGGAATCAGGGCATACAGTTCGGCATCCGGAAGGTCCGGCTTGCGCAGCAACGCCACGCAGGCCCGCGCGATTTCGTGCAGGTTGTGCGACGGGATCTCGGTGGCCATGCCCACCGCAATCCCCGAAGCGCCGTTGAGCAGCATGATGGGCAGACGCGCCGGCAGGCAGACCGGTTCATGCTGGCTGCCATCGTAGTTGGGCACGAAATCGACCGTGCCTTCAGTGAGCTCATCGAGCAGAAGGCGCGAAAAGGCCGTCAGGCGGGCTTCTGTGTAGCGCATGGCCGCAGCGTTGTCGCCATCGCGCGAGCCGAAGTTGCCCTGGCCATCGATCAGGGGATAGCGCAGCACGAACCCCTGTGCCATGCGCACCATGGCGTCGTAGGCCGCCTGATCCCCATGCGGGTGGTACTTGCCCAGGACGTCGCCCACGACACGCGCCGACTTGACGGGCCGAGCCTGGGCGCCCAGGCCCATGGCGTCCATCGCGTACAGGATGCGCCGCTGCACCGGCTTCTGGCCATCGGCCACATCCGGCAGGGCCCGGCCCCGCACGACCGACACGGCGTAGTCGAGATAGGCCTGCTCGGCAAAATGCGCCAGCATCAAGCCTTCTTCATCCCCAGCCTCATTGATGTCCACGTCTCGATCCATTCTGCTGCCTCATACATCCACATCGGCCAGATTGCCTTTTTCTTCCAGCCAGGCGCGCCGCCGGGCGGACTCACCGCGCGCCATGAGCATGTCGAACATCTGCGCCGACGCCTCGCGGCCATCCGGACCATGCTGCACCTGCACCAGGCGGCGGGTATCGGGGTTGAGGGTCGTATCCCACAACTGCTCGGCATTCATTTCACCCAGCCCCTTGAAACGGCTGATGCGCCAGCTGCCCTCGCGCAGGCCTTCATTGCGCAGTTTTTCCTGCAGTGCATCGAGTTCGGCCTGGTCCAGGCAATACAGCTTGCGCGCCGGGCGCTTGCCGGCCGCTGGAACGTCGACCCGAAACAGGGGCGGGCGCGCCACGTACACATGCCCGGCCTTGATCAGCTGCGGAAAATGCCGCAGGAACAGCGTCAGCAGCAATACCTGGATGTGGGCACCATCCACGTCCGCATCCGACAGGATGCAGATGCGCCGATAGCGCAAGCCGGACAGATCGACCCGCTCGCCGGGACCATGGGGGTCGACCCCGATCGCGACCGAAATATCGTGGATCTCGTGATTCGCGAACAAACGGTCGCGTTCGACTTCCCAGGCGTTCAGGATCTTGCCGCGCAGGGGCAGGATGGCCTGGAATTCCTTGTCGCGCCCCATCTTCGCCGAGCCGCCTGCCGAATCGCCCTCCACGAGGAAGATTTCCGTGCGCGAGGCATCCGACGACTCGCAGTCGGTGAGTTTGCCCGGCAGGACCGCAACCCCCGATCCCTTGCGCTTTTCAACCTTGCGCGTGGCGCGCACCCGGGTGCGCGCCTGCCCAATGGCGAGTTCGGCGATCTTGCGGCCATGCTCGACGTGCGCATGAAGCCATAGCTCGAGCGCGTTGCGCACGATGCCACCCACCAGCCGCACCGCGTCACGGCTGTTCAGGCGTTCTTTGATCTGCCCCTGGAACTGGGGATCCAGCACTTTGGCCGAGAGCACGAAGCTGGCCCGGGCAAAAACGTCCTCGGGCAGCAGCCGCAAGCCCTTGGGAACCAGGTTGTGCATATCGGCGAATGATTTGACGGCATTGAACAGCCCCTCGCGCAGGCCGGATTCATGGGTGCCGCCGGCTGGCGTGGAAATCAGATTGACGTAGGATTCGCGCACCACGGGGCCCTCTTCGGACCAGGCCACGACCCAGTGCGCCCCTTCGCCGGGCGCATGGTGCTCGTCATCCGGGCCGATGGCTTGCTCGCCCTCGAACAGGGGCACCAGCAGCGCCGAGCCGGCCAGCGCTTCGGACAGGTAGCCCGACAGGCCGCCGGCATAGTGCCATTCGCGCAGCTGCCCGGTCTTTTCAAGGGCCAGGCTGACACGACAGCCACCCAGCAGCACCGCCTTGCTGCGCAGCACGTGCTCGAGCTCGGCCTGCGGCACCTGCCGCTGATCAAAAAAGCGCGCGTCCGGCCACACCCGTACCCGGGTGCCCGTGCGTTTCTTGGGTACGGTCGCCCCCTTCTGCAGGGGCTGGGCGACAGCGCCATCGGCAAATGCCATCTGCCACTCTGCGCCATCGCGCCAGACGGTCACTTCGAGCCGCGAGGCCAATGCATTGGTGACCGAAACGCCGACCCCGTGCAGCCCCCCGGAAAACGCGTAGGCCGCCGCCCCTTCTTTGCTGAACTTGCCGCCCGCGTGCAGGCGGGTGAACACCAGCTCGATGACCGGCAGCTGCTCTTGGGGATGCAGCCCCACGGGGATCCCACGCCCGTCATCCTGGACCGACAGGCTGCCGTCCGCATGGCAGATGACCGCGATCAGCTGCGCAAAGCCTGCCAGCGCTTCGTCGGCCGCATTGTCGATCACCTCTTGCAGCATGTGCAGGGGATTGTTGGTTCGCGTGTACATGCCGGGGCGCTGGCGCACCGGCTCGAGCCCCTTGAGAACCTGAATCGAGGATTCGTCGTATCGTGCTGTAGTCAATGTTTCGTCCGTGTTTCGTCCGCTGCCCGGGCCAGAAAAAAGCACCATTTTACGAAGATAATGTTATGCTTGACGGAAACAGGGCTTGGGCACTCCGTGCATGGCCTGCCCAACCCCCCGCCCCGCCTTCGTTTATCCCAGGTTCCGAAATACAATGAGCGACTCCATCCAGCACGTCAGTGATGCGTCCTTTCAGGCCGACGTGCTCCAATCCGAAAGCCCGGTGTTGGTCGACTTCTGGGCCGAATGGTGCGGCCCCTGCAAAATGATTGCGCCGCTGCTCGAAGAAGCCGCCAGCAAGCACCAGGGCCGCCTCACCATCGCCAAACTCAATGTCGACGACAATCCGGCCAGCGCTGCGCAATACGGCATCCGGGGCATCCCCACACTGATGCTCTTCAAAGATGGGCAGGTCGTTGCCACCAAGGTTGGCGCCCTCTCGCGCAACCAGCTGCAAGCCTTCCTCGACGAAGCCCTGTAAACACGCCATCCTGATCCGTACCTTTCACGCCTCCATGCACAAGCCCCATCCGGGGCTTGCGGCTGTCCAGACGGTCCCTCTGTCCCCTCCTCCGTTTCCAACTCATGCACCTGAATGAACTCAAAGCACTGCATGTCTCGCAGCTGCTCGAAATGGCCGCCGGTCTAGAGATCGAAAATGCCAACCGCCTGCGCAAACAGGAACTGATGTTCGCCATCATGAAGCGGCGCGCCAAACAGGGCGAACAAATCTTCGGCGATGGGGTCCTCGAAGTCCTGCCCGACGGCTTTGGCTTTCTGCGTTCCCCCGAGACTTCGTACCTGGCCAGCACCGACGACATCTACATCTCGCCCTCGCAGATACGGCGCTTCAACCTGCACACGGGCGACTCGATCGAAGGCGAAGTCCGGGTGCCCAAGGACGGCGAGCGCTACTTCGCGCTGGTCAAGGTCGACAAGGTCAACGGCATGCTCCCGGAAGCCATCAAGCACCGGATCATGTTCGAGAACCTCACGCCGCTGCACCCCGACGTCCCCATGGTGCTCGAGCGTGACATCAAGAGCAAGGAAAACATCACTGGGCGCATCATGGACATCTTTGCCCCCATCGGCAAAGGCCAGCGCGCCCTGATCGTCGCCAGCCCCAAATCCGGCAAGACCGTGATGATGCAGCATATCGCGCATGCGATCACGGCCAACTATCCCGATGCCGTGATGATCGTCCTGCTGGTCGACGAACGACCCGAAGAAGTCACCGAAATGCAGCGCACGGTGCGCGGCGAAGTGGTGGCGTCCACCTTCGATGAACCGGCCACACGACACGTGCAGGTCGCTGAAATGGTGATCGAAAAGGCCAAGCGCCTGGTCGAGCTCAAGAAAGACGTGGTCATATTGCTCGACTCCATCACTCGTCTGGCCCGCGCCTACAACACCGTTGTCCCGGCATCGGGCAAGGTGCTCACCGGCGGCGTCGATGCCAATGCCCTGCAACGCCCCAAACGCTTCTTCGGTGCGGCGCGCAACCTCGAAGAGGGTGGCTCGCTGACCATCATCGGCACCGCCCTCATCGAAACGGGCAGCCGCATGGATGAGGTCATCTACGAAGAATTCAAGGGCACGGGCAACTCTGAAGTGCATCTCGAGCGCCGCCTGGCCGAAAAGCGCATCTATCCGGCCATCAACCTGAACAAATCCGGCACACGTCGCGAAGAACTCCTGATCAGCCCGGAACTTCTGCCGAAAATCTGGGTATTGCGCAAATTCATACACGATATGGATGATGTCGAAGCCATGGAATTCATCCTGGACAAAATCCGGGCCACCAAAAACAACGCCGAATTCTTTGACATGATGAAAAAATAAGCGAGATCCCTTGATGAATTCCTCTTCTGTTGATGATTTTCTATCCCGGGTCGAGGCCCGGGACCCGAATCAACCCGAATACCTGCAGGCCGTCACCGAAGTCATGCACTGCCTGTGGCCCTACATACAGGCGCACCCGCACTACGCAGACCAGGCGCTGCTCGAGCGGCTGATCGAACCCGAACGCATCATCCAGTTCCGCATCTGCTGGCAGGACGACAACGGGCAGATCCGCGTCAATCGGGGCTACCGCATCCAGCACAGCTCGGCCATCGGGCCCTATAAGGGTGGCATGCGCTTCCACCCTTCCGTCAACCTGTCCATCCTCAAGTTCCTGGCCTTCGAACAGACCTTCAAGAACGCCCTCACCACGCTGCCCATGGGCAGCGGCAAAGGGGGATCAGACTTCGACCCCAAAGGCAAGTCCGACGCCGAAGTGATGCGTTTCTGCCAGGCCTTGATGCTCGAACTCTACCGCCACCTGGGGCCGGATACGGATGTGCCGGCCGGTGACATCGGCGTGGGCAGCCGCGAAGTCGGCTACATGGCGGGCATGATGAAAAAACTGTCGAACCAGTCTGGCAGCGTATTCACCGGCAAGGGCACCGCGTTCGGCGGCAGCCTGATCCGCCCCGAGGCCACGGGGTATGGCACCGTCTACTTTGCCGAGGAAATGCTGCGTTATGCCGGGCAGTCGCTGGAAGGCTACAAGGTATCGGTATCCGGCTCAGGCAATGTCGCCCAGTATGCCATCGAAAAATGCATGCAACTGGGGGCCCGGGTGGTGTCTGCCTCCGATTCCCAGGGCTGCGTCATCGACCCGGCCGGCTTCAACGCCGAAAAACTCGCCTGGCTGATCGACCTCAAAAACGAGCGTCGGGGGCGCATCGAAGAATACGCCGAGCACTTCGGGTTGCAATACGAAGCCAACCGATGCCCATGGCACGTACCGGTCGACGTGGCCCTGCCCTGTGCGACCCAAAACGAGCTCACGCTGGAAGACGCCCGCACCCTGATCGCCAACGGCGTGCGTTGTGTGGCCGAAGGCGCCAACATGCCCAGCAGCTATGATGCCGCCGAAGCCTTCATTCAGGCCGGCGTGCTTTATGCACCCGGCAAGGCCAGCAACGCCGGCGGCGTCGCGGTGTCGGGTCTCGAAATGAGCCAGAACGCCCAACGCCTGCACTGGACGCGCGATCAGGTTGACAGCCGGCTGCACGCCATCATGCGCAACATCCACGAAAACTGCGTGCACTACGGGGCCCAGGGGCGCAAGGTCAATTACCTGAACGGCGCCAATATCGCCGGCTTCGTGAAGGTGGCCGACGCCATGCTGGCGCAGGGGGTGTACTGATGATCCCCCCGAATACCGTTCTGCAACTCTGAAAAAGGCTCCCCAGGGAGCCTTTTTCATCATCCGTCCGTCAGGCTGACCTCTTCCAGCTGCGGGTCCTCCCAGGCACCGGTGATCCGGTATCGCTTGGTCATCGCGCGCGCCAGAGGATCTTTCAGCAGCCACTGCGTCACGAACGCTCCCAGGCCCACCAAGGGGTTGACGGCAATGCCCGCCGCCACGGAAGCCCCGCTGGCATCCAGATTGGGTACCACGACGGCCTGCAAATCCATCGTCTCGTCGATGAGATGGGCGGTGCCATCGAGCAGCAGGGTTCCGGCCGGGCCGATCATCTTGTAGTCCTGCATGCGTGCCAAGCCATGATTCAGCGTCAGCGTGCCGCGCAACTGGTCGAACGGCAAGCCCTCCCGTACCAGGCCCGCCAGCGCGCCCTCGAGCCGGAACAGACGCGAGACGGACTGCAGCGAGAAGAACTCCAGAAATTTGGCGGAACGTGAATCCACCTGGGGGAAACGGCCCTTGTCGAGCGCCAGTACCAGCTCGCCCTGGATATCCTGTATGCGGGTACTCCACGGCAAGTCGCGCCAATTGAAATGCCCATGAATCTCGCCCTGCCCGCCGGCCAGCACCCCGGGCCAACCCGCGTGGTCCATCCAGGCCCCCAGGTTGTCGGTGTCCAGGCGCGCCTTGATGGACAAGCCACGATCCGGCCCCTGCAAGTGCCAGACCCCAGTGCCCTGCAGCTGGGTTCCCGCCGGGCCGATCCGCAGCCGCCCCAGTGTCCAGACCTTGCCGGCGCGATCCTGCTCGCCCTCCAGTGCCAGGGGACCCAAGGCATGACCATACAGGCGGAAGTCTTCCACCTGCAGGACGATTGCCGGTATGAAAACCTCTTCCTCTGGATCCTGCGTGATTTCTGCCGAGGACTTCGGCAGCAGGGAACCCGTGTCTCTGGGGTCGTCGCCCAGGCTCAGACGATCGAAATGCGCGCTCACCCGGCCCTGCACCTTGCCCTGGCGCGCCTGCCACTTGAGGGTGCCGCGGGTCTGCTCGGAGCGCAGGTTGACGGACCACTGGCCCCCTTCGGCCTGCACAGCCCGCAAGGACGCCTGGTCGAGCCGGGTTCCGAGAAGGCGCAGTTGATCCGCCTGCACGCTGAAGGCCACCAGCGCCGGCCATAGGCCCGGCGCGGTCCGCGCCGTGGTGGGTGCCTCGAATTCATCGGCGATACGATCCCATGCATCCACGTCGACCAGCGGGTAGGCCACGTCCACTTGCAGGCCCGGAACCGGCTTGGCAGCGGCTCGGCCCAGGCCCATGGCCGCCTGCTCGAAGTAAGGCTGTTTCGGCGAACCCGGCCGGTGGATCAATATCAGGTTCAGGGCATCCCCAAGCCGGAAGTCCAGACGCTCCAGACCCTGCGCCTCACTGCTCCAGTCTGCGCGCAAGGGCATCGCCTCGCCCACGGGTTTGGCCAGTGGCGCTGGAAAATCGAGCTTCAGGTCTTCCACTGCCGATTCAAGCTCCAAATGATAGCCATGGCCCTTGCGGTGCAACAAGGCCTGCCAGGCCATCGACCCGGAAATCCGCTGCATGCCCGACACGTTCGCCAGCGCGCGCAGGGCAGCAGCCGTCATATGGCCATGCAGCGCCAGCCCCGGCGCACTGGAAGGACCCAATGCGCCGGAGATGTTCAAGTCGCCCCCCAGCAACCGGGCCTTGAGGGGGTCGGGTAGGCTCACCCCGTTTTCATCGAAGTGCAACCGGCCTGTAATGGCCTCGATCATGGGCGCCCCGGGCAGGAAACGCACGCTGGCCGGCCCGGAAAAATCCACCTGACCATGCACCTGCGTATCAATGCTGTGCAGCAGGGGCACCGTCAGCGACAGCGGCACCTTCCATTGACCCGTGGCCTGTGCTTCGGCAAACAGGCCCTGGAGCATGTCGCCCACGGGAGAATGCCGCATGAACGCCATCCAGGTCTGGCCGCTGGCCTGGCTCTGGCCCGACGCCTCGAGTGTCGTGTCGTTTTCGAGATCCGGAATCCGCGCCTGGATGTCGCTCAGGTGGATCCAATCGGCGTCCGGCGCCGGCTGCATCATCGCCCGTTCGCCCTGCAGGCGCAGATCGGTGCGACGCAGATCTGCACGCCCTTCGATCTGCTCGAGCAGCGGCCAGCGGTCGGCATCGACGGCATCCGGCACGAAATCGACTGTGGCGTTCGTGAGCCGGCCTGCCAAATGGAAGTCGCCGGCCTCGGGCCGATCCCCGAACGGGAACTCGGCGACATCGCCCCGCAACTGCCAGTCGGCATCGCGCAGTTCGCCCTGCTTGAGACCCGTGGCCAGCCAGGCGCGCGCGTCTTCGTCTACCTCAAGGGGTAGGTAGCGATGGATGGCAGCCAGTTCTGCGCGCTCGATCCGGCCGTTGAAATCGGCTTGGCCAGCCCCCTGGCCCGAGGCCCAGTGGCCCTGCCCCTGTACGCTGACGTCAGGGTTGAGCCAACGAAAATGATCGACCTGCAAGGCCAGATTGCGGGCCGCCGGGGCATCGACCGGATCGGCCGACCGCCCCACGAACTGCCCACCCGCCTCGAGTACCCCCAGCGCTAGTTCGTGGTCGAACCAGTCAGGCGCCTTCAATGCTGCGCCCTGGGCCCGCGCCTGGAACGCGACCGTCCCGCGCAATTGCCCCTCGCGCCCCAGGGTCCGCAGAACGTCGAGACCGGCGCGCCCCCAGACCTGTGCATCGGCCACCTGCACCAGGTCTTCGGCCCCCGCTTGCCATGCGAGGCCACGGGATTGCAGCCAGATCGTGACTTGCGGCGCGGCCTTTGACGAATCCCCCCAGAACTGCACGTCGAGACTGCCTTTTTGCAGGGCGGACGGCACATCCAGCCATGGGCGCCAGGCGGCCGCATCGGTACCCTTCAGCTGCAGCCAGGCCTGCCACGACGTCGGCCATTGGCCCGACACCAGGGCAGCCGCATCCCCCAGCAAGGCCTTGAACGCCAGATGGGTCTGTGGCCCCGCCGACGTACGCGCCGTCAACGACACCCCCACCCCCTGCCCAGGCAAACGACGTAGAACGAGGTTGACCCCGTCGAGCCTGAGCGCCGTACCATCGCGGGTCTGATCCGTCCAGCGCAACGAGGCATCGCGCAGCTCGAGCATGGGCTGGGACAGCAGCCACAACAGCGTGGCATCCGACACGGCCTGGTCGGCTGCAGAGCTATTGTCTTCGATCAGAGGGATATCCAGCCGCCCATCGGGCAGGCGCACCAGATGCAACGCTACCCCGCGGGTCTGCAGCTGCAGCAGGCCCGGTTGCGCAGGACGCCAGGCGGGCCAATCGACCAGCGCCCGCACCGACGGGATGGTAAGTAGATCTCGGCCATCTGGCGAGCGCAGACGGACATCGTGCACCTCAATGCGGGGCCTGAAACCCTGCCACTGGATCTCGAGCGCATCCCATTGGATCCCGGCCCCGAGGGCACGCGACAGGTGCGCCTGAATCTGCGGCTGGGCATACTGCAAAAGGGGCGACAGGCCATAACGCACCCCCAGCACGCACAATGCCAGAACGATGTACAGGCCGATCAGGAGCCGAAGCAGGTACCGGCCACAGGTTGCGGCAAGGCGTGAATTCAATTGGCGCATGCCATGATTTGCAGTATGTTGGAGCCCATGTCCGATCCCATTATATTGGAGCCAGCGCTGGCCTGGTCCGGCTATCTGCGCCGCCATCTCGACGCGCATCCACAGGCACGCAACGCCTTGCTGGCCGATGCGCAACAGGCCCTGACGCGCAAGGTGCTGGCGGGCTGGTTCAGCGAGCACGCACTGGCCGACCCGGAACTGCCGCGCACGGAACTGCAGACCCGTCTGCGCCAGTTGCGCCGGCGTGTATTCCAGACGCTGATGGTCCGGGACCTGAACGGCCAGGCCACGCTGCATGAAGTCGTGTCGGCCATGTCCCAATTGGCGGATCTTGCCGTGGGCAGTGCCTATGCCTGTGCGCAGCGCGAAATTTCACAGCGCCATGGCCTGCCGCGCAATGCGCACGACGGCCGACCCCAGGACATGCTGATCCTGGGCATGGGCAAGCTGGGCGGCAAAGAGCTGAACGTATCGTCCGACATCGACCTGATCATGCTGTATGACCGCGACGGCGAAACCGACGGCGCACGCCCGCTCAGCCACCAGGAATTCCACGGCAGGACGATCCGCCTGATGAGCGCCATCCTGTCCGAACCAGACATCCATGGCATCGTGTTTCGCACCGATCTGCGCCTGCGCCCGGACGGCAGCAGCGGCCCACTGGCCTGGAGCCTGCGCGCACTGGAACACTACCTGATCCACCAGGGGCGCGAATGGGAGCGCTACGCCTGGCTCAAGGCGCGCCTGATCCCCTGTCCCCTGCACGACGAATCATCACACCGGGACCAGGGCCACCGCCTCGAGGCGCTGCGCCGGTCGTTCGTCTACCGCAAGTACCTGGACTTCGATGCGCTGGCCGCGCTGCGCGAATTGCGCGAACGCATCCGCCACGACTGGCAACAGCGCGCCCACGCCCGGCGCGGGGTGGACGCCTGGCACAACATCAAGCTGGGCGAAGGCGGTATCCGGGAAATCGAATTCGTGGTGCAGCTCAACCAGCTGATCCGCGCCGGCCAGCAGCCTTCGCTGCAACAGCGCAACCTGCTGGCGGCGCTGCACAAACAGCGCCGTGCCGGGCTCCTGGCCGAAGATGACATGCGCGCGATCGAATCGGCCTACGTGTTCCTGCGGCAGGTGGAGCACCGCCTGCAGTACCGCGAAGACGAGCAGACCCATCTGCTGCCGCGCGACACCGAGACCCTGCAGGCCCTGTCCCAAAGCATGGGTTTCGCGCAGGCGGGCGCATTCACTGCCTGCCTGCAGGCCCACCGGGACCAGGTCAGCCGTTATTTTCATGATGCGTTCCGCCTGGCCGGGGTGGCCGACGGGTCGGCGGGCAACCGCCGCCCCGCCCCGCCGCCGCCCGAGGCCTCCGACACCGTCCACACCCCCCTGGACGTCACGCTGCAAGACAGCCTGCGGGCACGCATCCAGGCGCTGTTGGCCGGTAGCCGCGTGCGCAGCCTGCCCGCCGCAAGCCGGCGACGCCTGGATGCCCTGCTGCCCCACTTACAGCAGGCGGCACTGCGCACCGACGACCCGGTCCTGACCCTGCAGCGCATGCTCAACCTGCTCGAGCACATCATGCAACGCAGCGCCTACCTGGCGCTGCTGTCCGAATACCCCGAAACACTGGCGCGCGTGGCACGCATCGTACACGCGAGCCCCTGGGCATCCGACTACCTGAGCCGTTATCCCCTGCTGCTCGACAGCCTGATCGAATGGCGCAGCCTGCTGACGGTGCCCGACTTCGAAGTCCTGGCCGATCAACTGCGCAACGACCTGGACGCCTGCGTATTGCCCGACGGCGAGGCGGACATCGAAACGCAGATGAACCTGATGCGTGATGTCCAGCACCAGATCACCTTCCAGCTGCTCGCACAGGATCTCGAAAACCTGCTCAGCGTCGAAACCCTGGCCGATCATCTGTCGGCCCTGGCCGACCTGATGCTGGCCGAGGCCATCCGACGTGTATGGCCGCAGGTGCTGCCCAAGACCCTGCGCGCGCATCCACCCGCAGCGCATTTTTCAATCATCGCGTACGGCAAACTGGGCGGCAAGGAAATCGGCTATGCCTCGGACCTGGATCTGGTATTCCTGTACGACGACCCTGATCACGAAGCCAGCGAACGCTATACCAAGCTGGGCCGACGCGTGGCCTCATGGCTCTCGACCCTGACCTCATCGGGCCGGCTCTACGACATCGACCTGCGTCTGCGTCCAGATGGCGATGCGGGCCTGCTCGCCGTGCCGATCGACGCATTTCACCGCTACCAGCTCGAACAGGCCTGGCCATGGGAGCACCAGGCGCTCACCCGGGCACGCTTCGTCGCCGGCGATGCGGCGATCGGCGCCCGATTCGAGGCCATTCGCCGGCAGATCCTGCTGCTGCCCCGTGATCCCGACGCGCTGCGCGGGCAGGTACGATCCATGCGCGAAAAAATTGCGCAGGGGCATCCCAACCCGAGCGGGCTGTTCGATCTCAAGCACGATCGCGGCGGTATGGTCGACATCGAGTTCATTACCCAATATCTGGTGCTCTGCCACGCCGGCGCCCACCCCGAACTGCTCGACAACCTGGGCAACATCGCGCTGCTGGGTCTGGCCGCGCGGGCCGGGTTGATCCCCCAGGTGCTGGCCGACGAAGCCGCCAGCGCCTATCGGGCCTTCCGGCGGCGCCAGCACGCCCTGCGCTTGCAGGGCGCAGACAAGGCGCGGGTGCCCGGCCTGGCGTTCGTGCGCGAGCGTGAAGCCGTGATCCTGCTCTGGGAGCAGGTACTGGGGCCGGCCGAGGACGGCCCAGCCCCCTGAGGCGATTGACCGATCCTCAGGGGGCGCCGGGCCACCAGACACGGCCACCCGGGCCGTCGCCGGTTTACTGCAGCGTGCGCTCGAACACGAAGCGCTCGCCGTCCCAGTCGACCGGCACCACGTCGCGCGGGCCGAACTGGCCTTCCAGAATCAGCCGGGCCACTGGATTTTCCACATACTGCTGGATGGCCCGCTTCAGCGGCCGCGCGCCGAATACCGGATCGTAGCCGGCCCGGGCCAATTCGCTGATGGCCGCATCGGTGACCTCCAGGCGCATCTCCTGCTGGGCCAGGCGCTCGGCCAGACGTTGGATCTGAATACGGGCAATGGGCTCGATGTGGGTCGCATCGAGGCCATGGAACACCACGATTTCATCGATGCGGTTCAGGAACTCGGGCCTGAAGGCGGTTTTCAGTTCGTCGCGTATGACTTCCTTGACGACCTCGTATGGCTGATCGGCCATGTTCTGGATATACTGCGAACCGATGTTCGAGGTCATGATGACCACCGTATTGCGGAAATCGACCGTACGCCCCTGGCCATCCGTCAGGCGGCCATCGTCCAGCACCTGCAGCAGCACGTTGAAGACATCGGGATGAGCCTTTTCGATCTCGTCGAGCAGGATCACGCTGTAGGGCTTGCGGCGCACGGCTTCCGTCAGGTAGCCGCCCTCTTCGTAGCCCACGTACCCCGGAGGGGCGCCGATCAGGCGCGCCACCGAGTGCTTTTCCATGAACTCGCTCATGTCGATGCGCACCAGATGGTGATCCGAATCGAACAAGAAGCTGGCAAGCGCCTTGGTGAGTTCGGTCTTGCCCACGCCCGTTGGGCCCAGAAACAGGAACGAACCGTACGGCCGGCTGGGGTCGGACAGGCCCGCCCGCGAACGGCGGATGGCCTCGGACACGAGACGAACGGCTTCATCCTGGCCCACCACCCGCTCGTGCAGGACGGCCTCCATGCCCAACAGCTTGGCGCGCTCGCCCTGCATCATGCGGGACACGGGGATCCCGGTGGCCCGGGACACGACCTCGGCGATCTCTTCGGCACCGACCTGGGTGCGCAGCAGGCGCGGCTGGTCCGCATCGACTTCCTGGGCGCTGGCCTCGGCGGCGTGCAAACGGGCTTCGAGTTCGGGCAGCCGACCATATTGCAGTTCGGCAAGCTTGTCGAACTGGCCCTTGCGCTGGAGTTCGGCCATCTGCGCGCGCACCTGGTCGATTTCTTCTTTGACGGCCTGGGACCCCTGAACCGCGGCCTTTTCCGCCTTCCAGATTTCCTCGTAGTCGTTGTATTCGCGCTGCAGGTCGGCGAGTTCGTCCTCGATCGCCTTCAAGCGCCGTTCGGAGGCTTCGTCCTTGTCTTTCTTGACCGCTTCGCGCTCGATTTTCAACTGGATGATGCGCCGGTCGAGCCGATCCATGACTTCGGGCTTGGAATCGATTTCCATGCGGATGCGCGCGGCGGCTTCATCGATCAGGTCGATGGCCTTGTCCGGCAGAAAGCGGTCCGTGATGTAGCGGTGGGAGAGTTCGGCAGCCGCCACGATCGCCGGATCGGTGATCTGCACCCCATGGTGCAGTTCGTAACGCTCTTGCAGGCCGCGCAGAATGGCGATGGTGGATTCCACATCGGGTTCGTCGACCAGCACTTTCTGGAACCGCCGCTCGAGCGCGGCATCCTTTTCGATGTACTTGCGGTACTCGTCGAGCGTCGTGGCCCCGACGCAGTGAAGCTCGCCGCGCGACAGGGCCGGCTTGAGCATGTTGCCGGCATCCATGGCGCCTTCGGCTTTGCCGGCACCGACCATGGTGTGCAGTTCATCGATGAAGACGATGCTGCGCCCGTCGTCCTGGGCCAGTTCCTTGAGCACGGCCTTGAGGCGCTCCTCGAATTCACCCCGGTACTTGGCCCCGGCCAGCAGGCCGGCCAGATCGAGCGTGAGGACGCGCTTGCCCTTGAGGGTCTCGGGGACTTCGCCATTCACGATGCGCTGCGCGAGGCCTTCGACGATGGCCGTCTTGCCCACGCCGGGCTCGCCGATCAGCACCGGGTTGTTCTTCGTGCGCCGCTGCAGGATCTGAATGGTGCGACGGATCTCGTCGTCGCGCCCGATCACTGGATCGAGCTTGCCTTCTCGCGCGCGCGCAGTCAGGTCGAGCGTGTACTTCTTGAGTGCCTCGCGCTGATCTTCGGCATCCGGATCGGATACCGAAGCGCCACCGCGCACGGCCTCGATGGCGGCCTCCAGCGCCTGGCGCTGCAATCCCGCCTCGCGCAGGGCCCGCCCGACCTCGCCCTTGTCGTCGGCCAGGGCCAGCAGATAGAGCTCGCTGGCGATGTACTCATCACCCCGCTGGCCCGCTTCTTTGTCGGTGCGCGCCAGCGCAGCCTGCAGGTCGCGGCTGATCTGTACATTGCCCTGCGTACCCTGCACGGTCGGCAGCGCCTTGAGCTGGCGCTCGAGTTCGGCCTGCAGGCGCGGCACGGCCACCCCGGCGCGCGCCAGGAGGCTGGCGCTGCCGTGGTCGGCATGGGTGAGCAGGGCCAGCAGCAGGTGCACGTTCTCGATATAGGCGTGGTCATTGCGCACCGCCAGGCTTTGTGCATCGGCCAGCGCCTGCTGGAACTTCGTCGTCAGTTTTTCTAGTCGCATTGGAATATCCCTTCAATGGGAGAGGGCATCACGCCCCGATACACACCAGATCGGGACAGTTTCACGCAATTTCAAGCGGTCGGATTTGACTCAACTCAAGAAATAACGGAAATCCGGCCCTGGTATTGGGTGTTCCCAAATTCAAGGGTTAACCCCATGGTACAGTGGGCGAAACGGATCTTTCCCCCCCGCTATGCCATCAGAAACACCCCACCACGGCCAGGACTGGGATCCCCGGGCCCCCGACGTACTGGCCGACCCAATCACCGCGTACGACCGCATGCGCCACCAATGTCCCGTGGCCTACAGCGATTATCTGCACCATTCGGTCTTCAGGCATGCCGATGTGCTGCGTGTCGTGACCGACCATCAGCGCTTCAGCAGCCAGGCCTCCAGCCACGTCTCGGTGCCGAACAGCATGGACCCGCCCGAGCACGATGCCTGGCGAGCCGTCATCGATCCGTACTTCAGTGCAGCGCGAATGGCTGAATTCGAACCCGAGTGCCGGCGCATCTGCCACGGGATCGTCAGGGCCCTGCCGCGCAACGGTATGATCGAAGCCATGTTCGACCTGGCCCATCCCTTTGCGCTGCGCACCCAGTGCGCCTTCATGGGGTGGTCCGAAGCTCTGCACGAACCCCTGCTGGAATGGATTTACCACAAGAATGCCGCCACGCTGTCCGGCGACCGCGGCCAGATTGCAGCGGTGGCCATCGAATTCGACGACACCATACGCGGCATCCTGCAGAGGCGGCGCGCGCTGGGCGACAGCGCGCCCGATGACGTCACCGGGCGCCTGATGCGCGAAACCATCCATGGGCGCCCCATCACCGAAGAAGAAATCGTCAGCATCCTGCGCAACTGGACGGTCGGCGAACTGGGCACCATGGCCTCCAGCGTGGGCATCATAGCCCACTATCTGGCCGCGCATCCCGAGCTGCAGGACCACCTGCGCCAGAACCCGGCGCTGATACGGGCGGCCAATGACGAAATCCTGCGCATCCATGCGCCGCTCATCGCCAACCGCCGCACGCCCACCTGCCCTGTGCAGCTCGGCGGCAAGACCATCCAGCCCGGCGAGCGCGTCACCGTGATCTGGGCATCGGCCAACCGCGACGAAGCCGTGTTCGGCGACCCCGACGAGTTCCGCCTGGACCGCGATCCCACCCTCAACCTGCTCTATGGCGCCGGCGTCCACGCCTGCCCCGGCGCCCCGCTGGCCCGGCTCGAAATCGAAATCATGGTCCAGGCGCTGCTGGCCGGCACCCAGGCGCTCGAGCAGGTTCCGGGGCACCCGGCGCTACCGGCCATCTACCCGGCCAGCGGCTACCGCCAGGCCCCCCTGCGTCTGCGTCATTGACACTCACGGGGCCGCCCGGCCCGACGGCTCTGATCTACAATATGGGCATGAACGACACCGACCCCGCACACGACCCGCGCCCGGTTCCCCCCGAGGAACCCGATCTGAACGACTGCTGCGGCAACGGCTGCACGCCTTGCGTGTTCGACACCTGGGTGGATGAAAAGCGGGCCTGGGAAAAAGCCGCACAAGACTGGGATGCGCGGCATGCGCCATCCGTACAACCCTGTCGAGCATAGGGTTCTGAGGGTCTTCAAGGGGGGCGCCTTCCTATAATCCGGGCTTCTTTCCCCACTACAGGATGCGCATACCGTGGCCTCAGACTCCATCCCCATGTTTGCCGAAAACACCTATCCGCTCGATGCCCGCGGCATTGCCAAGCGATTCAGGCACGCCGCCATCTTTGGCGCCCTGTCTGCGCTGCAGCCCGGCGAAACCATGCGGTTTTGCAACGATCACGATCCCCTGCCCCTGCTGCAACAGCTCAAGAATCATTTTGGGGCCAATATCGAGTTCGAATACCTGGCACGCAACCCGGGCGAAATCGTCATCGATTTCCACATCGTGTCATAGCAGCAGGCGCGTTTCGCGCCGGTGCTCATGTCGGCGGCCGGGTGTCGGGACGGACGGCCAGCAGTTCGCACAGCAAGTCGATATGGGCCTGGCGAAAGTCTGGATCCGGTGCGCTGTCCGGGCCAAACAGCACCCGCCACAGCAACACGTGAATGGCCGGTGACAAGGCCAGCCAGGGGTGGCGCGCCAGGACGCTGCCGCGCAGCGGGCCACTGGCAAGATTCTTGGCGATCAGCCCCGCCACTTGCGTGGCCCGCAGGTGGCCCACGCTGTTTTTCCATTCGTTCACGCGCAACGGCACGCGGGCGCGTTCCGGAATGAGCAATTGCACGATGGCCACCGTATCGGGCGCCAGCACGGTGGCGTCGAGCTGATTCACGACCCATTCGGCAACCGCGCGGCTGGAAGCGCCCGCCGCCAGCTGCGGCATGTCTTCCCAGCGCATGCGATTCAGGCTGCGATCGAGCAGTGCCTTGAAAATCGCATCTTTGCTGTCGAAATGCGCGTATAGCCCCCCCTTGGACAACCCGGCCTGGCGGGCGATGTCATCCATGCGGGTGGCGGCAAAACCCTGCCGGGAGAACGCGGCCAGCGCGGCATCCAGTATCTGCGGTACCCGCTCTTCGGGAGTCAGGCGTAAGCGCGGTGCACGCGACCGGGCCGAGACAGGCCGGTCGCCGTGAGGGTGATCTTCGGATTGCATATCACATCTTTTAATTTTATTCCATCAGGATTTCTGCTATATTACATACCGACCAGTCGGTAGTCAATTCAATACGAGGACCGCACCATGGCTTTCCGCGTTCGCGCCAGGCGGCTGTTACCCGGGCTCATCGGCCTGTCGGTGCTGGCTGGCTGTACTTCGCTGGCGCCCGAATACAAGCGCCCGCCGGCCCCCATCCCTGCGCAGTTTCCCGTCGATTCAACCCACCCCGAAGAGTACGCCGAAGGGCCGGCGGCAGCCGAACTGGCCTGGGCAGACTACTTCACCGAGCCCGGGCTGCAAGACCTGATCGCCCGTGCACTGGCCAACAACCGCGATTTGCGCACGGCCTTGCTGCGCATCGAAGAGGCACGCGCCGCGTACGGCATTTCTCGCGCCGAACGGGCCCCCACGATCGGCCTGGGCGCAGACGCGGCGCGTAGCCGCAGCGCCGCCGATTTCAGCCCGGCGGGCCAGGCCACGGTCTCCAGCCAATACCAGCTCGGCGTGGGCGTCAATCACTGGGAACTGGACTTCTGGGGGCGTATACGCAGCCTGAACGACGCCGCGCTGGAAACCTACCTGGCGACCACCGAAGCCTGGCGTGCGGCCAGCCTGTTATTGATCCTGCAGGTGGCCGATGGCTACCTGAATCTGCGCGCCCTGGACGAACGTATCGACCTGGCCGAACAGGCGTTGGCCACGCGCACGGAATCACGCCGGGTGTTCGCGCGCCGCTACGAAGTGGGCTCGGCTTCACGCCTGGACCTCACCCAGGCTGACCTCCTGCAACAGCAAGCCCAGGCCCTGGTGCAGCAGCTGCAGCTCGAACGCAGTGCACAAATGCACGCGCTGGGGGTGTGGGTGGGCGAACCCGGCCTGCAGCTGCCGCCTGTCGGCCAGCCCCTGTCGGCCATGGCACCCTGGCGCGAACTGGCGCCGGGCCTGCCCTCCGAGCTGCTGCAAAACCGCCCCGACATGATTGCCGCCGAGCACATGCTCAAGGCCGCCAATGCCCGCATCGGCGCAGCGCGCGCCCTGTTTTTTCCACGCATCGCCCTGACCGGGCTGTCTGGCACAGCCAGTGCCGAGCTCGACGGCCTGTTCGGCGGCGGCACGCGCGTCTGGTCCTTCGCGCCCAGCATTTCCCTGCCGCTGTTCGATGGCGGCGAGCGGCGCGCGCAGCTCGAACTGACCGAAGTACGCCGCGACCTGGCTGTGACGCACTACGAGAACACCATCCAGAACGCCTTTCGGGACGTCGCCGATGCGCTGGCGGCGCGCCAGTGGCAACAGGCACGGCTGGCCACGCTGCAGGCCACTGAAATCACGCAGGCCGAGCGGGCACGCCTGGCGAACCGACGCTATGAAGCCGGCGCCGCGCGGTACTTCGAAGTCCTGGACGCCGAGCGCGACCTGCTGGCGACGCAGCAACAACTGGTGCTTGCGCACCAAGCCCTGCTGATCGCGCGTCTGCGCCTGTACAACGCGCTGGGGGGCGGTTCCACAGGCCTGGACCCCGCCGCGCCTGCGGCGCCATCCGCGCAACGCCAGACCCATTCAACGCCAAGGACGCTCTAAATGAAGACACACCTCAGAAAATGGCTACCCCTGGCCATGCTCGTCATCCTGGGGGCGGGGGCCTGGCTCGCCTGGAGCCACTGGAATGATTCGACCGCAACCGACGGTTTCGTGATGGGCAACGGCCGCATGGAGGCCACCGAGATCGACGTCGCCACCAAGCTGCCCGGGCGGCTGGCCGAAGTGCACGTACGAGAAGGCGATTTCGTGCGCGCCGGCGACGTCCTGGCGCGCATGGACGTCAGTGCCTTGAACGCCGCCCGCAGCGAAGCCGAGGCCCGGCACGCGCAGGCCCGCCACGGCGTCGCCACGGCACACGCGCAGGTGGCCCTGCGCGAGAGCGACCTGCGTGCCGCCCGGGCACTGGTCACGCTGCGCGAAAGCGAACTCGATGCCGCCCGCCGGCGCCTGAACCGTTCAGAAGCGCTGGCGCGTGACGGCGCCTCGTCACAGCAGGAACTCGATGACGATCGCGCCCGCGTGCAAGGCGCGCAAGCCGCCCTCGCCGCCGCCCAAGCCCAGGCTGACGCGGCCGTCGCGGCCATTCAAGCCGCCCAGACCCAAGTGACCGGCGCCGAAGCGCAAGTGGCCGCGGCTGTCGCCAGCGTGGCGCGCATCGATGCCGACCTGCAGGACGCCGACCTGCGCGCCCCGCGTGATGGCCGCGTCCAGATCATCACGGCCCGCGCGGGCGAGGTACTGGGTGCCGGCGGTCGCGTGTTGAACCTGCTCGATCTGGCCGATGTCTACATGACGTTTTTCGTACCCGAGACCGACGCCGGGCGCATTGCCCTGGGCAGCGAAGTCCGCATCGTGCTGGATGCCGCGCCCGAATACGTCATTCCGGCACAGGTGTCCTTTGTAGCAAGCCAGGCCCAGTTCACGCCCAAAACCGTCGAGACCGCCAGCGAACGCCAGAAGCTGATGTTCCGGGTACGCGCCCAACTGCCCCCCGCGCTGCTGCGCCGGCACCTCGAACAGGTCAAGACGGGTGTGCCGGGGGTCGCCTGGCTGAAACTCGATGCACAGGCCCACTGGCCCGAATCCCTTGCGGTCACCCAGTCGCTGCAGACGATCCTGGAGGACTGAGGTCGCACGATGAACGCCCCTGAGGCCCCTCTGTCCCCTGTCATTCGGCTGCGCGACGTGCGCCTGCGCTACGGTCAGGTCCAGGCCCTGGATGGCATCGACCTCGAGCTCCCGGGTCGCTGCATAGTCGGGCTGATCGGCCCCGATGGCGTTGGCAAATCCAGCCTGCTGTCTCTGCTTGCCGGCGCACGCCGGATCCAGCACGGCACAGTCGAAGTCCTGGGCGGCGATATGCGCCAAACCGCCCATCGCAGCCAGGTGGGGCCACGCATTGCCTACATGCCGCAAGGGCTGGGGCGCAACCTCTATCCCACGCTGTCGGTCGAGGAGAACCTGCAGTTTTTCGGGCGCCTGTTCGGCCACGGCCACAGCGAACGCCGGCAGCGCATCGATCGGCTGACGCAGGCCACTGGCCTGTATCCGTTCCTGCACCGGCCAGCCGGCAAGCTCTCGGGCGGCATGAAGCAAAAGCTCGGCCTGTGCTGTGCACTGATCCACGATCCCGACCTCCTGATCCTGGACGAGCCCACGACGGGCGTGGATCCGCTGGCACGGGCCCAATTCTGGGATCTGATCGCGCAAATCCGTGCCGAACGGCCTGGCATGAGCGTGGTGGTGGCCACCGCCTACATGGATGAAGCCCAGCGCTTCGATTGGCTCGTGGGCATGGATGACGGGCGGATCCTCGCCACCGGCACACCCGCCGAACTGCTGCGGCGCACTGGCAGCACCTCGCTCGAGGCCGCCTTCATCGGCCTGCTGCCCGAACACAAGCGGCAGGATCACGCCGAAGTGGTCATTCCGCCGCTGCAGGTGGACGACGGCGACATCGCCATCGAAGCCCGTGACCTGACCATGCGTTTTGGCGATTTCATCGCAGTCGACCACGTCAGCTTCCGCATTCGCCGCGGCGAGATATTCGGATTCCTCGGCTCCAACGGCTGTGGCAAGACCACCACCATGAAAATGCTGACCGGTCTGCTCGAACCCAGCGAAGGCCAGGCCTGGTTGTTCGGTCAGCCGGTCGATGCCGCCAACCCCGCCACCCGCAAGCGAGTCGGCTACATGACACAAGCCTTCTCGCTGTACAGCGAGCTGACGGTACGCCAGAACCTGGTGCTGCACGCGCAGCTGTTCAGCGTGCCCGATGCCGAAATCCCCGGCCGCGTGCACGATATGGTGCGGCGTTTCGGCCTGGACGAAGCCATCGACAAGCTGCCGCCCCAATTGCCGCTGGGGATGCGCCAGCGCTTGTCGCTGGCCGTTGCCATGGTGCATCAACCCGAGCTCCTGATCCTGGACGAACCCACGTCCGGGGTGGACCCGGTTGCCCGCGATGCGTTTTGGCGGCTGCTGGTGACGCTCTCGCGACGCGACCGGGTCACCATCTTCATCTCCACCCACTTCATGAACGAGGCCGCGCGCTGCGACCGCATGTCCATGATGCACGCCGGCCGGGTGCTGGACAGCGACACGCCCGCCCGGCTGGTCGAAAAGCGGGGGGCCGGCTCGCTCGAAGAAGCGTTCATCGGCTACTTGCTGGAGGCGAGCGGCGAGAGCGGCGAGAGCGGCGAAACCGCCAGGCCCGCTTCAGCGACCGGCGCTGCGTCGACCCCGCCAGCGACTTCCGCCCCTTGCGCGTTGCCAACGGCGTCGACCCCGCCAACGCCGCGCGATGCGCCCTCCGGCCAATCGGGCCCAGGCGGGCCGTCCCACCCGCCATTCCAGCGCAGGCCGTTCAGCCCGCAGCGCCTGTTGGCCTATCTATGGCGCGAGACCCTCGAACTGCAGCGCGATCCGATCCGGGCCACATTGGCGCTGGCAGGCTCGATCCTGCTGATGTTCGTGATCGGCTTCGGCATCAGCATGGACGTGGAAGACTTGCGCTATGCCGTACTGGATCACGACCAGACTACGCTGAGCCGGGACTACGCGCTGCAACTGTCCGGATCGCGTTACTTCATCGAGCAGCCAGCCATCGTCGACCATGCCGACCTCGACCGGCGCATGCGCAGCGGCGAGCTGATGCTCGCCCTGGAGATCCCCGAAGGCTTCACGCGCGACCTGCTGCGCAATCGCCCCGTACAGATCGGCGCCTGGGTGGACGGCGCCATGCCGCAACGCGCCGAGACGGTGCAAGGGTATGTACAAGGCATGCACCAGCATTGGCTGGCCAGCAGGCTGGCCGAACGCGTCGGGCACCAGCCCGCGACCGCCCACATCGAGACGCGCTTTCGCTATAACCCAGACGTCCAGAGCCTGCCGGCCATGGTACCGGCCGTCATTCCGCTGCTGCTCCTGCTGCTGCCGGCCATGCTCGCAGCCCTGGCAGTAGTGCGCGAAAAAGAAACCGGCGCCATCATCAACCTGTACGTCACGCCCGCCACCCGCACCGAATTCCTGCTCGGCAAACAGCTGCCCTACGTGGCACTGGCCCTGCTCAATTTTCTGATCATGAGCCTGCTGGCCGTCACCGTGTTTGGCGTACCGGTGCTGGGCAGCTTCCCAGCGCTGCTGCTGGCGGCGTTGATCTTCAGCGTCGCCTCGACCGGAATGGGCCTGCTGGCGTCGTCGGTCACCCGCAGCCAGATTGCCGCCCTGTTCATCACCATGGTGGCCACGCTCGTGCCCGTGACCCAGTTCGCCGGCCTGATCGACCCCGTACCTTCGCTCGAAGGCGCTGGCCGCCTGATCGGTGAACTGCATCCCGCCAGCCACATGATCACCATCAGCCGCGGGGTGTTCAACAAGGCGCTGGGGTTCACCGACCTGCCCGATGCATTCCTCACAATGGCGCTGTCCATCCCGGTGATCGTGGGTCTGGCCATCGCCCTGCTCAGGAAACAGGAGCGCTAGATGCGGACGCAGACACTCGCCAACATCCGCCGCCTGGGCATCAAGGAACTATGGAGCCTGTGGCGCGACCCCATGATGCTGGTGCTCATTCTTTACGTGTTCACCGTGGCGGTGTACACGGCGGCCACCGCGATGCCCGAAACGCTGCACAATAGCCCGATCGCGATTGTCGATGCCGACGACACGCCGCTGTCGCGGCACATCATCTCGGCCTTCCAGCCCCCGCAGTTCGTGTGGCCGGCGATGATATCCATGCGCGACGTGGATCCAGCCATGGACCGGGGGCTGTACACCTTTGCCTTGCAGATCCCGCAAGGCTTCCAGCGCGACGTGCTGGCGGGCCGCAACCCTGCCGTGCAGCTGAACGTGGATGCCACCCGCATGAGCCAGGCGTTCACCGGCAGCAACGCGGTGCAACAGATCGTGATGGGCGAAATCAATGAATTCGTCCAGCGGCAGCGCGGCCAGACCGTACAGCCCATCGAATTGGCTTTGCGCTATCGGTTCAACCAGACCCTGGACAACCGCTGGTTCGGCAGCCTGATGCAGGTCATCAACTACATCACCATGCTGTCCATCATCCTCACCGGGGCGGCCCTGATCCGCGAACGCGAGCACGGCACGGTCGAGCATCTGCTGGTGATGCCCGTGACCCCCACCGAGATCATGCTCTCGAAAATCTGGTCGATGGGGCTCGTGGTGCTGCTGGCCTCAACCCTGTCGATCCACCTGGTGGTGCGCGGCCTGCTGGGGGTGCCCATCGAGGGTTCGCTGTGGCTGTTTTTCACCGGGGCGGCTTTATGCCTGTTCGCAACCACGTCGATGGGGATCTTCCTGGCCACGATAGCGCGCAACATGCCGCAGTTCGGCATGCTCCTGGTGCTCATCCTGCTGCCCCTGCAGATGCTCTCGGGCGGGTTTACCCCGCGCGAGAACATGCCCGACCTGGTGCAGTACATCATGCTGCTGGCACCCACCACGCACTTCGTCGAACTGGGCCAGGCCATCCTCTACCGGGGCGCCGGCCTCGACGTCGTCTGGCGGCCGTTCCTGTGGCTGATCGCCATCGGCACGACGCTGTTCGTGCTCTCGATGGCGCGCTTCAGAAAGACCATCAGCCGGATGGCCTGATCCACGCCAAAGGACTCTCCATGCTCAACCCCATGACAGCCCTGCAGGACACCACCGACTACCTCCTGGACGCCTGGCAACGCAGCCTGCTGTATGCCGACATCATGCGTGAGCGCGGCAACCAATATCAGGCTCACAAGCGCGAAACCATCCCCAACGTCCTGGATTTTCCGGCGGAGATCGTGCTGCGCGGCGACGCGCTCGAGCGGCCTGTCAACTATGGCCTGGTCCGTATCCGACCGCCCGCCGACATGCCCTGCGACGAACGCAAGCGCCCATTCATCATCATCGACCCGCGCGCAGGCCACGGACCCGGGATCGGCGGCTTCAAGGCAGACAGTGAGATCGGCGTCGTGCTGGCCGCCGGACACCCCTGTTATTTCATCGGTTTCACACCACAGCCCATGCCCGGGCAGTCGGTCGAGGACGTGATGCGCGCCGAAGCCGCGTTCGTGCGGGCGGTCGCCGAACGGCACCCGCAGGCGCAGGGCCGGCCAGCCGTCATCGGCAATTGCCAGGCGGGTTGGCAGATCCTCATGGCGGCCGCTGTCTGGCCCGAGCTGTTCGGCCCCATCATCGTGGCCGGCACCCCGCTGTCGTACTGGGCGGGCTGGCGCGGCCGCGATCCCATGCGCTACATGGGGGGCCTGACCGGCGGCAGCTGGCTGACCGCGCTGGCCAGCGATCTGGGCGGCGGCCACTTCGACGGCGCCTGGCTGGTGCAGAATTTTGAAAAACTCAATCCGGCCAATACCTGGTGGGGGAAAAACCATCATCTGTATGCAGAGGTGGATACCGAAGGGCCGCGTTATCTGAAGTTCGAAAAATACTGGGGCGGCTACGTCTGCCTGAATGACATCGAGATGCAAACCATCGTCGATGACCTGTTCATCGGCAACAAGCTCGCCTCGGCCGAGCTGGTGACCAGCGACGGCGTACGCATCGACCTGCGCAACATCCGCTCACCCATCGTCGTGTTCTGTTCTCACGGCGACAACATCACCCCGCCACCCCAGGCGCTGGGCTGGATCACCGACCTGTATCGCGACACGGACGATGTCCGGGCGCACGATCAGACCATCGCATACGCCACTCACGACAGCATCGGACACCTGGGGATCTTCGTCTCATCGGCGGTGGGACGCAAGGAACACGCCAAATTCGCCAACAACATCGAACTCATCGATTCGCTGCCGGCGGGGCTGTTCGAGCTGAGCGTGGCGGACAAGAAACCAGGCGAATCCCACGATGATCTGGTCCAGGGTCAATACCGAATGACGGTACACCAGCGTACGGTCGCCGACGTGCGCGCCATCGTCGCTCCCGACCCGGTCGGGGCTGCGGCCAGCGACCGGCGCTTCGCAGCGGCGGCCCACGTATCGCAAATCAACCTGGCGCTGTACCGGCGCCTCATGCAACCCTGGATTCGCAGCCTGATCACCCCCCAGGCCGCCTCGCTGCTACGCAGCAGCCACCCCTTGCGCATCCGCTACGAACTCTGGTCGGACGCGCACCCCCTGGCTGGCCCCATCCAGCAACTGGCCGGCAACGCCCGGGCGCAACGCGCACCCGTGCACCAAGACAATCCCTGGTGGCGATGGCAGGAAGCGACGTCGGATGCCATCATGGCTGCGCTGGACGGCTGGCGCGACCAGCGCGACCGCTGGTACGAATGGTTCTTCGAGACAGGGTACGACCAGCCCCTGGTCCAGGCGCTCGCCGGACAGGCTGACCGGCACGCGCCAGCACGCCGGCATCCAGGCAACAGCCCGGAACACCAGGCCCTGATGCGCAAGAAGCAGGCCGATGCAAAAGCAGCGCTTATCCAGGGTGGCCTGGATGCCGCCACCATACGCGCGCTGTACCACGTACTGCACTGCAGGCGCGAGATCGACGAACGCCAATATCAGCTGGCCCTGCGGCTGTTTCACAGCCGGCAAAGCGTTCCGCCGTCCTCGGCGCATTATCGCGCCCTGGCGCGCACACAAGCGCTGTTGATGCAAGTGGCGCCCGATCAGGCCATGGCGTCGCTGCCGCGCCTGCTGGCCGGTGAACCCGCGGCAGATATCCTGCAGGCCATGCGCCACCTCGAAGCGATCCTGAATGCCGGAGGGCCTTTGCAGGGTCCGGCGCTCGAGCGCTGGCAACATATACGCAAGCTCTTCGAGGACGCCGCACAAAAGCCCGCCCCGAATCCCCCACTATTGGCCGACAATACGGATTCCGCCCGCCACGGGCGCCACCGTTCCGGCCCCAAAACCCATGACTGACACCCCTTCTTCCGCGACCGCCCCGCACGCCCAGGCGTTGAGCGGCATCAACAGGCTGATCGCCCACGTGCAGGGCCAGCCCGTCATACGCACAGCCATCGTGCATCCCTGCGACGTACTCAGCCTGGGTGGCGCGCTGGACGCGTGCCAGGCCGGCATCATCGAGCCCATTCTGGTCGCGCCACAGGCCCGGCTGCAGGCCGTGGCCACAGAGGCGGGCCTGGACCTGACCGGCCTGCGCATCATCGACGTGCCGCACAGCCATGCCGCAGCCGCCACCGCCGTTCAGATGGCGGCCCATGGCGAGGTCGAAGCGCTGATGAAAGGCAGCCTGCACTCCGATGAGCTGCTGGCCGCTCTGATCGCGCCACAGGCGGGCCTGCGCACCGAACGGCGCATCACGCATTGCTTCGTGATGGAGACGGCCGCCTATCCGCGCCCGTTCATCATCAGCGACGCAGCCATCAATATCGCACCCACGCTCGAGGTCAAAGCAGACATCGTGCGCAATGCGATCGACCTGGCCCACGTGATCGGGGTGCCAGAGCCCAAGGTGGCCATACTGGCCGCCGTCGAAACCGTCAATCCGCGCATGCGATCGACCCTCGATGCGGCGGCACTATGCAAGATGGCCGACCGGGGCCAGATCCTCGGCGGAATCCTCGATGGCCCCCTGGCCTTCGACAACGCCGTCTCGCCCGAAGCCGCGCGCGTGAAAGGGATACGATCCGCGGTCGCCGGACAGGCCGATATCCTGATCGTCCCAGACCTGGAAAGCGGCAACATGCTGGCCAAGCAACTCGAATATATGGGCCATGCCGACAGCGCCGGGATCGTGATGGGAGCCCGGGTGCCCGTCGTACTGACCAGCCGTTCAGATTCCCGTCGCACCCGCCTGGCCTCCTGCGCGATTGCGCAGCTGCTGGCCTTGCGCTACCGGATGACGCCCCCATGATCCCTCTGATTCTCGTCCTGAATTGCGGCTCTTCGAGCATCAAGTTCGCCCTGTTCGACATGAGCACGCCGACCATCGCACGCCAGCCGTCGTGGCATGGAAAAGTCGACGGCATCGGCAGCCCGCAGGCCAGCTATGGCGACTCGCAACAGGCCCAGGAAGCCGTGCCACTGGATAGCGCCCGCCCCTACCATTCTGCACTGTCCGTCATCCGTGCCCGTGTTCGCGCCTATCTATCCGACACGCAGCGGATCGCCTGCGTGGCCCACCGCGTGGTGCATGGGGGCAGCAAATATTTTGCGCCGGTGCGCATGGACGCCCAGGTACTGGCCGACCTGAAAAGCTACATACCGCTGGCGCCATTGCATCAGCCCTTCGCGCTCGAAGCCATCGAAGAACTGTTCGCAACCGAACCGGATCTGCCGCAGATCGCCTGCTTCGACACGGCGTTCCATCGCACCCAGGCGCCGATCGAGCAGATGCTGGCCCTGCCATGGTCAGTCTGGGAGCGCGGCGTGCGACGCTACGGTTTCCATGGGCTCTCATACGAATACATGAGCCACGCCCTGCCCGAGCGCCACGGCGAGTTGGCCAACGGCCGGGTCATCGTCGCTCACCTGGGCAACGGGGCGAGCCTGTGCGCGCTGCAGAGCCTGCAAAGCGTGGCGACCACCATGGGCTTCTCGGCGCTCGACGGCCTCATGATGGGCTCGCGCTGCGGTTCGATCGACCCGGGCGCCGTGATCTACCTGATGCAGATCGAAAAGCTGTCGCTGGAGGCGGTCGCGCACATGCTGTATCACGACTCCGGCCTGCGCGGGGTTTCAGGCATTTCGGGCGATCCGCGCGACCTCCTGCCGATCGAGGGCCACAACCCCCGGGCAAGTGCCGCCCTGGCGCTGTACGTGCGCCGTATCGTGCGCGAAATCGGCGCGTTGACGGCCGTATTGGGCGGGTTGGACCTGCTGGTGTTCACGGCCGGCATCGGCGAGCACAGCAACGTGCTGCGCGCGCGGATATGCCAGGATCTCTCGTGGCTGGGCCTGCACCTGGACGCAGAGGCCAATGCCCGGCATGCCGCAGTGATTTCCACGCCTGACAGTCCCGTAACGGTGGGGGTGGAAAAGACGAACGAAGAATGGATTGCCGCCTGGCACAGCGCACGGCTGCTGGCAACCGCCGCCTAACTGGCGGCCCTGCCTTTCAGGAAACCGGGCCCGGGCAGCCGCCCACGCAGGCCCCCGAGCACGTCGGCCGCGACACGGCGAGGCTGAAACACCGACATGTCGATCGAATCGAGCGTGTTCTTGACCATCAGGCCCAGCTCGGTATCCCCTTCGATGACCAGACGGCGGCTGAAAAACAAGGTGTCCGGGTCTTCGACCCGCTGCAGCAGGCAATAGAAATCCCAGGCGGTGGCGCGAAAGACCAGATCGGGCTCGGCCACCGACCCCCGAAGCGCGCGGAAGGCGCCATCACGCCAGGTGTAGTCGAAGGCCAGCCCGGCATCGGCGACTTCGATGCGCAGCTGGCGCTGTTCGAGGCGTTGCAGCGTGTCGGGGTGCAGATGCCGGGCAAGGACCAGGTTGAGCCCCGTGACGAACAGCACCGAGCCGGGGTAGCGGGGTAGATGGCCCAGCGCGCGGCCAGCGGCTGGGGCACGCGGTACGCCGGTGAGGAAGTGGATTGCATGACGGTCTCCGAAAAAGTGGCCCGACGAGGCCGGGGCATCAGGCCGCCGACGCCTGCGGCGGCAGGACCATGTCCAGCCCGGGGCGCCCATGCCAATAGCCATTGCAGGGGCCTTCGGGCATGGCGGGCACGAGGCGCTCGTGGGCCTGGGCAGCGCTTTCCTGGCCGTCGAGTACAGCGCGAAACGCCTGCACGACCGCATCCATGCGCCGTGATTGCGGGCTGAGACGGATCACGTCGACACCCAGGCGGGACAGCGCTTCGAGTTCGTGGATCAGGGTGTAAGTAAGGGCCGATTGCGTCTGGATGCCGTTAATGGTGAGAAACGCCTGGGATTCCTTGGTTTCGAGCAGCAGACCATCTGGATATTCCATGCACACATACTGGCAGTTGTCTTTTGGGAAATTGCGGTTGCGGGCGGTGAAGCAGCGTGCCGAACACGCCAGCGGCATGCGGCCGTAGGCGAACACCTCGGTTTGCATGCCAGCCGGCCTGTCGCGCTGCAGCTGCTCGAGCCCGGCGCGCCCCATTTCGAGAGGCATGACCCAGCGCACGGCGCCCTGTTCGGCCATGACGTCCAGCGTGGGCTTGCTATAGATGTTCAGGAAGGGCCCCGCGACGAAGGGCGCGCCCTGCATGCGGTGTACGGCGCCCATGTCGTTGGCCTCGACTGCGAACCGGTCATTTTCGGTGATCCGGTAGAGGGTCTTGAGCTCCTGGCCGGATTCGAGCAGGACCTGGGTGGAAAGAATCGGGGTCTTGCCGGCGGCAGCCAGCATGTCGGCGATCTCGAGCCAGTCGGGCAGGCGCAATTCATGCCTGCGCGAACAGACGGTTTCCCCCAGATAGACGATATCCACGGGCCAATCGGCCACGGCGGCGTAGAACTCGAGTGTCGTCACCCGAGGCCAGTAGTACTGCAATGGCCCCAAAGCGATTTTCATGATGATGCCTTTCAGGTTATTTCCAGGGCCGATGGTAGGCCCCCAGGGTATGCTGCTGGCCTTCGGCCACCTTGTTGAGTTCGGCCATCCAGGCGGGATGCACCGAATAGCGGGTCTGGCTGGCGCGGGCGTGGTCGATGGCCTGGCGCCAGACCTGGGTGACCTGCGCCACGTAGGCGGGGCTGCGCTGGCGCCCTTCGATCTTGATGGCGCGCACCCCCATGGCCATGAGCCGGGGCAGCAATTCGAGGGTGTTGAGGCTGGTGGGTTCTTCGAGGGCGTAGTAGTTTTCCCCGGCGACGTCGAAGCGCCCTTTGCACAGGGTGGGATACCCGGCGTTTTCGCCTTCTTCGTAGCGGTCGATCAGTACGCCATTGAGCCGCGAATCGAGCCCTTGGGGCGTTTGCTGCCAGCGCACATGCCGGGCCGGCGAGCACACGCCATGCGTGTTGGGGGATTCGCCAGTGGCATAGGATGACAGGGCGCAGCGCCCTTCGACCATGACGCACAGGCTGCCGAAGCCGAACACTTCGATTTCGACGGGCGTATTCTCGCAGACCTGCTGCACCTGGGCCACGGACAGCACGCGGGGCAGGACCGCCCGCGCCACGCCAAAGTGCTCGTGGTAGAACTGGATGGCTTCGTAGTTGGTGGCCGACCCCTGCACGGACAGGTGCAAACGCAAGCCCGGATATTGCCGGCTTGCATAGGCCATGAGGCCGGGGTCGGCGACGATCAGGGCATCCACGCCGGCATCGGCGGCCCGATCGACCGCCTGGCGCCAGAGTGGCCAGGCATCGGGCTGCGGGTACGTGTTGAGCGCCAGCAACACCTTGCGCTGGCGGTCGTGTGCATAACGGATGCCTTCGGCAATGGCGGCTTCGTCGAAGTTCAGGCCGGCGAAATTGCGCGCGTTCGTGGCATCGCGAAAGCCCAGGTAGACACAGTCGGCGCCGTGGTCGACCGCGGCCTTGAGGGCCGGCAGGCTGCCGGCCGGACAAACGAGTTCGAAGCGGGCATCATCGTGGTGGTGGATTACGCCGGGGCGTGCATGGGCAGCTGCAGACATGGGGCACTTCCAAAAAATGCGGCGGTCGGGAGGCGGCCGCCGGGCAACCGACCCAACTCACGGGCGCTTGCCCGCAGTTCGGCCAACCCCAAGGGTAACCCAGGCACATGGCCATTTCGCCAGATCATCAGCTACTATGCCTGTTGCAGGAAAATTAAACCTTAATCCGGATCAAGAATCACGCAATTCACCCCCATGACAGCCCCTGATCTCACCCTGGACGTGCGCGGATTGCCCGCGCCGCAACCGCTCGAGCAGTGCCTTGAGGCACTGACCGGGCTGCACCGCGGGCAGCAACTGCACATGCTGATCGACCGCGAACCGTGGCCCCTGTTCACCATGCTGGAAAGAGACGGCTACGAATACTGCTGTACCTTCGAGGACACGCACTTCCAGGTTTCCATCTGGCACGCCTGAACCATGCAGCGCGCCCTGGATTTCGACAAGACCCCTGCACTGGGCGTGCCCCTGCCCTTTTTGCTGAACGTGCCGCTGTTCGCCCTATTGGCCGGGCTGCTCGCCACCTGGGCCGGGCCCGATTTCCTGGCTTCGCGCTGGTCGGGGCAGACCCTGGCCCTGACGCATCTATGGACGCTCGGGATACTCGGCAGCGCGATGCTGGGGGCCCTGCTGCAGATCCTGGCGGTGGCCTGCAACGTCCCCACCCCAGGAATCGGGCGGCTGGTGCGGTGGGTCCATCCGCTGCTGACCACCGGTACGCTGCTGCTCGCCGCGGGCTTTCTATGGTGGTGGCCCACAGCCTGGCTGTCGGCCGTCATCTTTCTGGCGGCTGCCTTCCTGTCGTATCTGGCTACCGTGGCGTGGGGCCTGTGGCTGCACCGCCGGCAAGTCTATCGGGGCGCTCGCGAAATCCTGGTGCCCGTGCGCGCCGCCCTGGCCTCTCTGGCCCTGACCGTGCTCTTCGGCGCTTCGCTTGCCGGCGCCCTGGGTCTGAGCCTGACCCTGCCGGACTGGCTCGGCAGTCATGTACTCTGGGGCCTGGCCGGCTGGGGGGGCCTGCTGCTCATGGGCATGACTTTCCAATTGCTGCCCATCTTCCAGGTCACCGAAATCTATCCCAAGGCCATGACGCGCTGGCTGCCGCTGCTGGTGCCCATCCTCCTGCTCGCATGGACGGCGCTGGACGCCTCCGAAGGCCTGCCGCGCCCGATGCGCGAGACGATCGAACTGATCCTGATCGCGTGCTATGCGCTCTGGGGGGCCACGACCCTGCAGCGTCTTTGGACGCGCAAACGCCCGACCCCGGAAGCCACCACCTTGTTCTGGTACGTGAGCATGCTGTCACTGCTGGCCTGTGCCCCTCTGTGGATCTGGATGACGCACGGCCACGGCCCGCAGGCGTCGCTGGTGCTGGGGGTGGCGATCATCGTGGGCGTGCTGGGCTCGGCCGTCAACGGCATGCTGTACAAGATCGTGCCCTTCCTGCTCTGGAAACATGCCCAGGACTCGATCAGCGGGCCAGGCCGCGACCCGGCCATGGCGCGGGTCTATCTCAAGGTGCTGCCCAAGATGGCCACGTACATCAGCGAAACGGCCGCGCAGGCACAATGGGCGGCGCATTTGGCGATGACACTGGGCTGGCTGCTGGCCGCAGCCGGCTGGCAGCCGGCACGCCACGCCGCCGGCCCCCTGCTGATCCTCTCGGCCCTGTTGCTCGCCTTCAACCTGGGGCGCGCCCTGCTACGGTATCGGCGCGCGGTACGGGCCGTGGCAGCCGTGGCGGCCGCCCATGCCCGCTAGGCGGCCCAAGTAACTGCGCGGGCGGCGTCCGGCCGGGGCCTCGCCGGCGCCTGGTCAGCCGCGATAGTCGCGCAGCCCCTGGGGATCGATGATGGTGTATTCGCGGCCGCGCACGCGCAGCAGGCCCTTGTCGCTCATGTCGCGCAACAGACGCGAGAAATGCTCTGGCGACAGGTTCAGCCTGGAGGCCATCACGGCCTTGCCGATTTCGATGCGAAACGATTCGCCCACCAGGCCGCGCGATTCCTTCAGCAGCCATGAGACCAGCCGCTGCGGCGCCGTCTTCAGGGTATAGGCCTCTACGTCACCCATCAGGTTGTAGAGGCGCCCGCTGAGCCCGGCCAGCATCTTGCGGGCGATGCGCGGATTTCGGTCCAGCTGCTCGAACAAGGCGTCGCGCCCTACATGCAGCAACAGGGAATCACGCAACGCGACTGAAGTCACGATGTAATCCTGGCCCATGAACATCAAGGCCTCGCCAAAGCCGTCGCCCGGGCCGATCAGACGCACCACCCGTTCGGCGCCGCTGCTGGACACGAACAGCAGCTTGACCAGGCCGTACATGACCACGTGAAAGCCGACACAAGGATCGCCGCGCTGGAAAATGACTTCGTCTCGCGCCACCTTGATTTCCGTGGTCCCGGCCACGATAGGCTGCAGCTCTTCGGGCGGCAGTTCGTTGAATAACGGCACCTGGGCAAGAAAAGCGGCAATCCGTTTCTCGCGCTTGCGCTCTTCCGCGGTCCTTTGGGCGATAGACGCCGCGGACTTGCTAGAATCGTCCGAATCATGATCCGCTTTCTGTACACCACCCTCGGGTCGGTGGCCCTGGGCCTGGGTTTCCTGGGGATTTTCCTGCCCTTGCTGCCCACGACCCCCTTTCTTCTGCTGGCCGCCTTCTGTTATTTGCGCGGCTCTGCTCGCATGCATGCCTGGCTGATGTCCCATCCTGTCCTCGGTCCGTATATCCGCGACTTCCAGGAGGGGCGCGGAATCCCCCTGCAAAGTAAATGCATCGCCCTGGCGCTGATGTGGCCATCATTGGCCGTGTCCGCCTGGATCATGCCAGTGGCATGGGCCCGCTGGCTACTGCTGATACCGGGCATCGGCGTCAGCATCTATTTATGGCGCCTGCCCACCCGGGCGGCCACACCCCGCCAGCCCACCCCCCATCACGATCAGATCAACCGTGAATAGGTCGCTACGCGCGGCCGACGCACGTACTGATCGAACACCATGGCCAGGGCCCGCACGAACACGCGCCCCTTGGGCAGGATCCGCAGGCCCTGGTCATCGACCACCAGCAGGCCCGACTGCACCTGGGGCTGGAGCTGCTGCAGTTCGGCCGCGAAGTGCTTGGTAAAGGATACGCCATGCGTGCGCTCGAAGTGCGCAAAATCGATCGGCATACTGCACATGATGGCCATGATGACCGCGCGGCGCAAGGCATCTTCCGGACTCAGGTCGAAGCCCTTGGCGGTGGGCAGCAGACCCTGAGTGACCCGGTCTGTGTAGGCATTCAGAGAGTGATGATTCTGCACGTAAGCGTTGCCGACCTTGCCGATGGCCGAAATCCCGAAACCGACCAAATCACATTCGGCGCGAGTCGTATAGCCCTGGAAATTTCGGTGCAGCCCCAGGTTGAGCCGGGCGCGGTTCAGTTCGTCGTCCGGCTTGGCGAAATGATCCAGCCCAATGTAGACATACCCCGCATCGAGCAACCGCCTGACCGACATCAGAAAGATCTGCAGGCGGGTGTCGGCCGACGGCAGATCTTCGGCGCGAATGAGCCGCTGTGATTTGAAGCGATCGGGCAGATGCGCATAGTTGTACAGTGCGATGCGATCGGGCGAGAGCTCGATCAGCTGGTCGAGCGTGCGCCCGAAGGTGACCAGGGTCTGCTTGGGCAAGCCATAGATCAGATCGGCGTTGATGGACTGGAAACCGTTGTCCCGGCTGGCCTGAAGGGCCACGCGCACCATGTCGTATGGCTGGATCCGGTTGACCGCCGCCTGCACGTCGGGGTCGAAATCCTGCACGCCGAAGCTGGTGCGGTTGAAACCCAGCCCGGCCAGCATGGCCAGGGAATCCGGCGTGACCGTGCGTGGATCGATTTCGACCCCCAGCTCCGCATCTGGGGAAAAATCGAAATGGCGGCGCAGGTGATCCATGAGGCTGCCGAGCTCGGCTGCGCTCAGGAAGGTGGGCGTGCCTCCGCCCAGGTGCAGCTGCACGGCCTGCCGATGCGAACCCAGGTGGGGATCGAGCAGATCCATTTCCTGGAACAAGACCTGCAGATATTCGGCCGAGCGGCTGTGATCCCGGGTGATGATCTTGTTGCAGGCGCAAAAATAGCAGAGGGATTCGCAGAATGGCAGGTGCACGTACACGGACAGGGGCACGGCCCGCGGCGCCGCCGCCCGCTGGGCCAGGTGTTCAATGTAGCGCTCGGCCTCGTAGCTCTGCTGAAAACGATCCGCCGTCGGGTAGGACGTGTACCGGGGCCCGGACTGATCGAAGCGACGAATCAGGGTTTCGGAGATTTCCAGGTCTGCGAACGCTTCGAGCGAAGCGCCAGAAAAGTCGGTGGCAAGTAGAGACGACATGGCTGAAGTTCCCGGGCGAATACCAAACGCGCCCACGCCAAGGCCGACGTGTGCGCCAAACGCCTCATTGTCGTGCATCCGCGCCCGACTGCGTGAAGGAATGGGCGCAAGTCTTGACTCAGATCAAACGGCATCTTCGCGTATCATATTCGCCTGGTGCTTTCTCTTTCATGCGCATACGACCCGAACCATGCTTCTGACGTTGATCCTGGCGATCCCTTTTGCCGGCGGCCTGTGTGCAGCCCTGTTGCCGGCAACCGCCAGGCGCGCCGGGGCCTGGCTCGCCGGGGGCAGCGCGCTGCTGTGCCTGCTGCTGGCGCTGATCCTGACCCCCGACGTCGCGGCCGACGGCATGGTCAAGCTCAGTCTGCCATGGATCCCGATCCAGGGGGTCGACCTGACCTTGCGCATGGATGGCTATGCATGGCTGTTCGTGGTGATCATTTCGGCCCTGGGCGGGCTGATCGCCCTGTACGCCCATTATTACCTGTCGGCGCGCGATCCGGTACCACGCTTCTTCGCGTTCCTGTTGAGCTTCATGGGCGCCATGCTGGGCATCGTGCTGTCGGGCAATCTCATCCAACTGCTGGTGTTCTGGGAGTTCACCAGCCTGTCGTCCTTCATGCTGATCGGCTATTGGTCACATCGCATGGATGCCCGGCGTGGCGCCCGCATGGCGCTGCTCATCACCGGCAGCGGTGGTTTCTGCCTGCTGGCCAGCATGCTCATCATCGGCCATATCGTCGGCAGCTACGATCTGGATGCCGTCCTGGCGGCCGCCCCACTGATCCGCAACCACCGCTGGTATCCGATACTGCTCGTGCTGCTGGCGCTGGGCGCCCTCACCAAAAGCGCCCAGTTTCCTTTCCATTTTTGGCTGCCGAACGCCATGGCCGCCCCCACGCCCGTATCCGCCTATCTGCACTCGGCCACCATGGTCAAGGCCGGGGTCTTCCTGCTGGCGCGCTTCTGGCCGATTTTTTCCGGTACGGACTGGTGGACCTGGATCATCGGCGGCGCAGGGCTGTGCTCGCTGCTGCTGGGGGCCTACGCGGCCACCTTCCAGCGCGATATGAAAGGGGTCCTGGCCTACTCGACCATCAGCCATCTGGGGTTGATCACACTGCTGCTGGGGATGAACAGCCGCCTGGCCCTGGTGGCCGCCATCTTCCACATCGTCAATCACGCCACATTCAAGGCCTCGCTATTCATGGCGGCCGGCATCGTGGATCACGAAACCGGCACCCGCGACCTGACCCGCCTGTCGGGCCTGCGCCAGGCCATGCCCCTGACCGCCACCCTGGCGATGGTCTCGGCGGCCGCCATGGCCGGGGTGCCGTTGCTGAACGGTTTTCTATCCAAAGAAATGTTTTTTGCGGAAACCGTGTTCATCACCGGGCACTGGATCACCCGCTGGGGCCTGGCCACGGCGGCGGTGATCGCCGGCGCCTTCAGCGTGGCGTATTCGCTGCGCTTCATCCTGCAGGTGTTCTTTGGCCCACCGGCCACCGATCTCCCCCACACCCCCCATGATCCAGATCGCATGATGCTCATCCCCTGCGCGATCCTGGTGTTTTTCTGCCTGGCCATCGGCATGGCACCCGGGGTGTTCGTCAAGCCCGTGCTCGAGCTCGTGATGCAGGCCTTGCTGGGCGAGCGGGTCCCCGCATTCAACCTGCAGCTGTGGCATGGGGTCAATCTGCCGCTGCTCATGAGCCTGATTGCCACGGGCGGCGGCATCCTCATTTATGCCGCCCTGCGCGGCTACGACCGGCGCAGGCCGGGCCAAGTGCCTTTCATCTACCGCTTCGATGGCCGGCAAAGCTTCGAGCTCTGGCTCGAGGCTCTGGATGCCGGCGCCGCCCGCCTGATGCTGTGGCTGCAGACCCAGCGCCTGCAACCCCAGGTCCTGCTGCTGATTCTATGCACGCTGACGGTGGCCCTGCTGCCCCTGATGCAGTCCTCCTGGTGGCCGCAGCATGCCCGGTCCACGCCGACCCAATGGTCGTTTGCGCTGATGTGGCTGGCCGGCAGCGCGTGCGCCATCATGGCGGCGTACCAGGCCAAATATCACCGGATCGCGTCCTTGATGCTGGCGAGTGCGGCGGGGCTGGTCACCTGCATCACCTTCGCCTGGCTGTCAGCCCCCGACCTGGCGCTTACGCAGCTGACGGTGGAAGTGGTCACGACGATTCTGATCCTGCTCGGGCTGCGCTGGCTGCCGCCGCGCATCGAAGAGTTCCCCGGCCCCACGCGCCAGCGTACCCTGTGGCGCCGGCGCCGCGATTTCACGGTGGCCACCCTGGCTGGCACAGCCATGGCCCTGATGGCCTGGGTCATGATGACCCGCCCCGCGGCCCGGCACAGCATCGCCCACTATTTCGTTGAGCAGGCCTGGCCCCTGGGGGGCGGCGCCAACGTGGTCAACGTGATCCTGGTCGATTTCCGCGCCTTCGATACATTTGGCGAAATTACGGTCGTAGGCATCGTCGCCCTCAGTGTATACGCCCTGCTGCGCCGGTTCAGGCCGCCCGCCGAGACCATTGCGGCGCCGTTGCGCCACCGCAACTGGAATGCCGAGACAGTGCGCTTCGAAGAGCCCGACATCCTCGCGCCGTTACCGTACGGCCTGATGCGTATTCCAGCGGTGCTGGTGCGTCTGCTGCTGCCCGTCACCACGATGATCTCGCTGTATTTCCTGTTCCGCGGCCACAACCTCCCCGGGGGGGGATTCGTCGGCGGCCTGATCATGGCCACGGGGATCATCCTGCAATATATGGTCGGCGGCATTCTCTGGGTCGAAGCGCGGCCCCTGATCCGGCCACAGGCATGGATCGCACTGGGCCTGCTGCTGGCCGGCCTGACCGCCATGGCCGCCTGGTGGGCGGGCCAGCCGCTGCTGGCCGCCTTCGGCCTCGACCTGCACCTGCCCTGGATCGGCACCGCCCATCTGTCCAGCGTACTGCTCTTCGATCTGGGGGTCTACATGCTGGTCGTCGGCGCCACTGTCCTGATGATCATTGCCCTGGCCCACCAATCACTGCGCTTTTACCGTCAATTGGCTGAAACGGAAGCGGGGAGCTGAACATGGAATGGATACTGGCATTGGCCATCGGCGTACTGGCCGGCTCGGGGGTCTGGCTGCTGCTGCGTCCGCGCACATTCCAGTTCATCATGGGGCTGGTGCTCATGGCTTATGCCGTCAACCTGTTCATTTTCGCCATGGGGCGACTGCGGCTTGATGCGCCGCCAGTGATCGACCCTGAATGGGCGGATCCCGCCTTGTACGCGGATCCGCTGCCCCAGGCATTGGTACTGACCGCCATCGTCATCGGCTTTGCAACGACGGCGCTCTTTCTGGTGGTGCTGCTCGCCTCGCGCGGCATGAGCCATACGGACCACGTCGATGGCGAGGAACACCAGCCATGAACCTATGGTTCGAGCATCTGCCGGCCCTGCCGGTGCTGATCCCCCTGCTGACGGCCGCGCTCATGCTGCTGACGCGCGACAATCAGCGCCCTGTGCGGGTCGCATTGGGCGCCGTCTCACTGGGCCTGCAGGTGCTGGTGGCCCTGGCCCTGGTCCGGGCCACGCAAGGCATCGGCCGCCCGGCCTGGCCCGACGGGGTGGGCGTCTATCTGCTGGGCAATTGGCCGGCACCCTTTGGCATCGTGCTGGTCGCAGACCGGCTCTCAGCCCTGATGCTGGGGCTGGCGGCGGTGCTGGGCACCTGCGCGTGGGTATACGCAACGGCACGCTGGGACCGCGCCGGCCGACACTTCCATCCCTTGTTCCTGCTGCAGATAATGGGGCTCAATGGCGCCTTCCTGGCGGGCGACCTATTCAACCTATTCGTGTTTTTCGAAATCCTGCTGACCGCGTCCTACGGCCTGATGTTGCACGGCTCGGGCAAGCAGCGCATCGGAGCCGCACTGCATTACATCGCCGTCAACCTGATCGCCTCCTTTCTGCTGCTGATCGCCATTGCAATGATCTACGGCCTGACGGGCACCCTGAATCTGGCCGACCTGGCTGTGCAGGTACAGCGACTGAACCAGGCGGACCGGCAATTGTTCGACAGTGCAGCGGCCATCTTGGGGGTGGCATTCCTGATCAAGGCAGCCGCCTGGCCACTGAACTTCTGGCTTCCCAATGCCTATGTCGAAGCCTGCGCGCCCGTGGCAGCCCTGTTCGCCATCATGACCAAAGTGGGCATCTACGCCCTGCTGCGCATCGGATCACTGCTGCTGCCGGCGGACGCGCCCGCGGCATTCGGCGGCGCATGGATGTTCCCAGCCGGCATCGCCACCCTGCTCTTCGGCACCTTGGGCATGCTGGCCAGCACGCAGGCCAGGCGTATTGCAGCCTACGCCGTGATCACCTCGTCGGGAACTTTGTTCGCGGCTCTGGGCATGCCCGGTGCCACTCTGACAGGCCCAGCCCTGTATTACCTGCTCAGTTCCGTGCTGGGGCTGGGCGCACTGTTCCTGCTGCTCGAGCTCACCGAACGCAGCCAGTCGTTCGGGGCCGACATGCTGGCCATCACCCAGGAGGCCTTTGAAACCGACGAACCCGAAGAGGCCAGCCTGTCCGAACAAGTCGTCGGGGTGCCGTTCCCCGCCACCATGGCCTTCCTGGGTCTGAGCTTCTTCGCCTGCGCCCTGATCGTGGTCGGCCTGCCGCCGCTGTCTGGATTCGTGGCCAAATTCTCGCTGCTGTCGGCCGCGTTGCGCACGGCTGAATTCGGCGCGCCCGACGTCAATGTATGGCTGCTGGTGGCCGTCGTGCTGGGTTCGGGCATGGCCTGCCTGTTCGCCTTCGCACGCAGCGGTATCCGGCTGTTCTGGATTCCGGAAGAGTTGCACATACCCGCGTTGCGCCTGAACGAGGCCGTGCCCATCCTGGTGCTCATAACGGCCACCATGGTGTTGACCGTACGCGCCGGCTCGGTCCTCGAATACCTCGAGGACACGGCCTGGTATCTCAACGAACCCATCCGCTACACGCACGCGGTGCTGGACACCGGCCTGCGGGACACCAAGCCGGCCAGCCTGCCATCATCCAGCCGTCTGGGGGGGTCGCCATGAAACGCTGGCCGGGCACCTTTTTTCTGGCGGGTCTGCTGCTCACTCTATGGCTGGTACTCAACGACAGCCTGTCGCGTGGGCAGATTGCGCTGGGCCTGGCGATTGCCCTCACGCTCAGCCTGCTCGCGCCCATTCTGCGACCCGTACGCGCCCACCCCGCGCGGCCGTTCCTGGCCATGCGCCTGATCGTCCAGGTCGCCATCGATATTGCGCGATCGAACTGGGAAGTCGGCCTGCGCATCCTGCATGGCCAACGCTCGCTGGCCTGCCCGGGATTTCTCGACATTCCATTGCGCCTGCACGACCCCCATGGCCTGGCCGCGCTGGCGTGCATTGTGACGTTCACGCCCGGCACCGTGTGGTCGGGCCACGATCCCGAATCAAACGTTCTGACCCTGCACGTTCTGGACCTGCACGATCCGGCCGGTCTGACCCGGATCATCCAGGACCGTTACGAGGGGCCGCTGATGGAGATATTCGAATGAGCGCGTTTTTGCTGTATTGGGGGGCTGCCTTCGCCCTGCTGTGTTTCACGCTGGGCCTGGCCTGCGCTGCGATCCGCCTGATGCGCGGACCCAGTGCCGAAGACCGTATTCTGGCACTGGACACCATGTATATCAATAGCATGCTGATCCTGCTCGTGCTCGGCCTGCGCTTCGAGGCCGGGCTCTATTTCGACGTCGCCCTGCTGATCGCGCTGTTCGGCTTCGTCGGATCCGCCGCCCTGGCGAAATTCCTTTTGCGCGGCGAGGTGATCGAGCCATGAACGCACTTCCCATCTGGGCTGCCCTGCTCGTGTCGGCGCTGCTGATCGTAGCGGGCTTGGTCACCCTCGTCGGGTCCCTGGGCCTGCTGCGCCTGCGCACCTTCCGGGAACGTATGCACGCACCCACCATGGGCATGACCCTGGGAGCATTCTGTGTAGCGCTCTCGGCCACCATCATGGCCAGTCTCCTGCAGCACCGGCCGATATTCCACGAATGGCTGATCAGCCTGTTCCTGATCCTGACCTCGCCAGTCACCGCCATCCTGCTGATGCAAAGCGCCCGACAGCGGCGCAGCCGATCAGGAAAAGATTCGTGACAAACAAGTTGCCCCGCGGCCCGTTATACTGATCCTTGCACCAGGGCAAGCCTTTTGCCGCCTGCCCAGCTTTCAAGAGAACATGCCATGCTCCATACGATCCGTCAGACACCTTCGCTGCTGCTGCTTTGCATCGTGTCGTCCTGCCTGGCCCTGCTGATGCCAGCCGCGCAGGCGCAAGAAGCCCAGAACAGCTACCAACAAGAAGTCGCCCGATGCCATGCGACACCCGGCATCGATCTCGAGGCCTGCCTGAAAGAAGCGGCGGCAGCCGCAAAGGCCAGCCGCGACAACACCTTGTCCGACCCCGCCGCCAACACGCGCGAGCGCAATCTGACCAGCCGTTGCGATGCATATACGGGCAGCGCCCGCGACGAATGCCTGCGCCTCATGCGCAATGGCGATATCGAAACCCTTGGGTCAGTCGAGTCGGGGGGCATCCTGCGTCGCATGACCATCCCGGTGCCGGCCACCGGCTCGTAGGCTGGCGCCCCGGCGCGGCCCAGGAAACACCACCACGACGCGCGTGCCCGGAAATTCTGGCCGGCTGCTGGCTTTCACCCAGGCCCCGTGGGCGTGCGCGATCTCGCGCACGATGGCCAGCCCCAGCCCCGAGCCGCCCGGATGGGCGCCAGACGGCCGGTAAAACGGCTCGAAGATTCGGCCCAGATCGCCCGCCGGGATGCCCACCCCGTCATCCTCGACCGAAAACGCGGGCGGGTTGGCCAGCACCCTGAGCACGATGGTACGCATGGGCATGGCGTCGCACAGGGCATTGTCGATCAGGTTGCCCAGCAATTCCGTCAGCAGCAATGGATCGGCATCCACCAGCACGGCACCCGGTGGCGCCTCCAGCTGCAGGCGAATCCCCTGCGCGCGGGTGACATCGAGCCAGCGCGAGCCCGCCTGGCGCATCCATTCGCACAGGTCCAGACGCACGAATGCGTCTTGCGGCCGCATGCTGTGATCGGCACGCGCCAGCACCAGCAATTGCTGCCCCATGCGTATCATGCGATCGGTGACGGCCTTGATCCGTACCACGCGAGCCCGCACGTCGTCATCCAGATCCTGGCTGAGCATGAGTTCGGACTCCAGCTTCAGGCCTGCCAGAGGTGTGCGCAGCTGATGGGCCGCCTGGCCGACGAAGCGCCGCTGCGCTTGTACGGAGTCATCCAGCTTGAGCAACAGGCCATTGAAATGCTGAACCAGCGGGGCCAGTTCCGCCGGCAGGTCCGAGCCATCGAAGGGTTGCAGGTCGTCCACGGAGCGCTGCCGGATCTCATGACCCAGCCTGCGTACCGACGCGAGCTCCGCCCGCACCCCGGACACCAGCACCCAGACGAACAGAAAGATCAGTACCGCCTGAAGCAGCAACATCGCCCAGAACAAATCCCGCAACTGCCACGGCTCGGGCTGCAGGATGCCTGTCATGTACCAGGTCGCCAACAGATCGATGATCAGCAGGATGAACAAAGCGGGCAACAGGCGGCGCACCAGGCGCCCCACCAGCGAGTCGGTACGCAGCCACCGGCGGGGATTCAGGCGGGACAACCCCTCTGGCCCGGCATCAGGCCGCATGGCCGGCATCCAGCAGGTAGCCGAACCCCCGGATTGTCTGGATACTGGCGCCCGTACCATCCAGGTGCTTGCGCAGACGATAGACGTAGACCTCGACCGCGTTGTCGCTGAAGTCGGCATCGCGGGCCGAGAGCGATTGCACCATCTGCTGCTTGGTCACCACCTGGCCTGGCCGCGCCATGAGCATTTCGAGCAGGGAGAGCTCGCGCACGGACAGGGTCAGGCGCCGGCCGCCTACGCTGACCTGACGCCCAACCGTATCCAGTTGCAGCGCACCGCACTCGAGCAGCGTATCGGCGCGCCCCAGGCTGCGCCGCGCGAGTACACGCACGCGGGCCGCCAGTTCGGCCAGTTCGAACGGCTTGGTGACGTAGTCGTCGGCCCCGGCATCGAGCCCCGCCACCCGGTCTTCCAGACCATCGTTCGCCGTCAGTATCAGGATCTGGCCCTGATACCCCTGCCGACGCAAACTTTGGAGGATTTGCTGCCCCCCCACGTCAGGCAGGTTCAGGTCGAGCAGCAGCAGGTCATGACCCTGCTCGAGCACCCGCGCCACCACGCCCCGCCCCGTCTGCACCCAATCGGCCACGTGTCCCTGGGCAAGAAGGAACTCTTGCAGCGCATGGCCCAACGTGATGTCGTCTTCGATGACCAGAACTCTCATGTCGAGATTCTAGTCTGGTGTCGTCACGAACCCCAAGCGTTTCATGCCCGCCTGCCGAGCCGCACCCATGATCCGGGCCAGCAGGCCATAGCGCGTCTCCGTATCGGCGCGGATGCGCACCTCGGGCTGGGGCTCGATGCGGGCCTCGACGGCGAAGCGTGCCACCAGATCTTCTTCGGCGATGGGCTGCTCATTCCAGAACAACGCGCCGGTTGCATCGACGGCCAGGTCCACCACCACCGGCTTCTGCTCCAGGGGCTGGGCCGAGACCTGCGGGATATTGATGCGGATGGAGTGACTGAGCAACGGGGCCGTGATGATGAAAATCACCAGCAGCACCAGCATGACGTCGATCAAGGGCACCATGTTGATCTCGGACATAGTCGAACTCGAGCGACCCGAATCGAAACTGCCAAACGCCATGGTCACCCTCCCCGCGTGCTGGCCAGATTGATGTGGCGCGCGTGGGCCCGCCGATCGTGATCCCCATCACCCACCGGCTGGCCGGTAGTCAGGAACGTGAACAAGTCGTGCGCAAAAGCATCCAGCCGGGCCAGATAGACCCGATTGATGCGAACGAACGCGTTGTACGCCAGCACTGCCGGAATCGCCACGGCCAGGCCCAGGCCCGTCATGATGAGCGCCTCGCCCACCGGCCCGGCGATCCGGTTGATGGTCACGCCATCCGACATGCCAATGCTGAGCAGCGCATGATAGACACCCCACACGGTGCCGAACAGCCCCACGAATGGCGCCGTGGATCCCACCGATGCCAGAACGGTCAGGCCATTTTCGAGGCGCGCCGTCTCCTCGTCGATCACCTTGCGGATGATGCGTGTGACAAAAGCGGCCGTTGAACCACTTTCCTCCAGCTTGAGTGCGCCATACTTGACGTGGTGCTTCTGCGCGTGGATGGCATGGCTGGCCAAATGGGCGAAGGGCTCTTCCGCCCCGTGCGTGGCGATCTCGTTCTCCACCTGCTCCAGCGAACTGGCCGACCAGAATTCCTGCAGAAACTTCTCCGAGCGACGCCGAATGCGCAGATGAGTGAAGCCCTTGGCCAGGATCAGATACCAGCTGGCCAGCGACATGAGCAACAGGAAGACGAACAGTGATTTCCCCACGGCATCACTTTGGCCGATGAAGTGCATCACCCCCTGCCCCGTCACGGCCACGCCTGGCTGCACAAGCGACATGTCCGCAGACGCCTCCGCCAGCGGCGCCAGCTGCGGTGCCGTTGTCGCGAGATTTTCAGCCACGGGCGCTGCGACCTGCGGATCGGCCACCTGGGCCACCATCAAGACTGCTGCCTGCATCATGTCCAGCATCATGTTCATGTCCTACAAGACAAAATCAAAAGGAATGTCGACAATTGCCTTATAGGCAATGCCATTTTCGGTATAAGGCTTGAAACGGGCCTGATGGATCACCTTCATCGCGGCCTCATCCAGGCGGCTGTGTCCGGACGACCGGCTCACCTTCACGTCCGCCACACGCCCCTGCGGAGAAATCAACACCCTCAGCACGACGCGCCCCTGCTCGCCCCGGCGCTGGGATATTCGCGGATAAGCGGGCGTCGGCCGCTTGCCCAGATAATCCACCTGGCCCACGACCCGCGCGCGATCCGGGTCGATCGGCTGCGAGGCGCCTTGCACGGGACGCGCCTCGCGGGCCCCCCCGCGGTCCGCCGTATCCTTCGCCGCAGCCGGCGCAGGCGCTGCGGGCTTCGGCCGTGCAGGCGCCGGTGGCTTGGGTTTAGGGGTAGGTTTGGGCTTGGCCACTGGTTTGGGTTTGGGCTTGGGCGCAGGCTTGGGTTCGACGACCGGTTTGGGCTTGGGCGGCGGCTCGACTTCGGGTACGGGTTTTGGTTCAGGGGGAGGCTCCACGACTGGCGCCTCGGGCTCAGGCTCGGGGATCGGCTCGGGAATCGGCTCCGGTTCCACCACGGGCTCAGGTTCGGGGATCGGCTCCGGTTCCACCACGGGCTCCGGTTCGGGGATCGGTTCGGGCTCCACCACCGGTTCGGGTTCCGGAATGGGTTCGGGTTCCACCACGGGCTCCGGTTCCGGGACGGGTTCGGGTTCTACTACGGGCTCAGGTTCGGGCAACGGCGCGGGTTCGAATACAGGTTCCGTCGACTCCAAAGGCAGATCGGGCTCGGGAATGACTTCCGCCGGCCGGGCGTCGCCCGCCTCGGCCTCCACATCCTGTGCGGGGCCCAGTTCGACGAACTGGACATCCAACCCCTCGGGCTTGCCTTGCGCGACTTCGCTCACGGGCGCCTGCAACACCATGGCCATGACCAGGGCATGCAGCCCCAGCGCCAGTATGGCCGCCAGGGTCTTGAGGCCATAGCGGGAAGAGAACACAGCCCTGTACATGAAATGGCAGAGACAGCAAGGAAAATGTGGATATTAGCAGGAATGATAACCGTTCTCAATTCAGCTTTGGCAAGAGGACGACCATCGTGCTAACGTCCCAACACCTTATGTCCCTGCCTGAAAACCATACCCTGCCCGAGAGGACCCCATGGAACAGGAACTGAGCCAGTTTCTTGAAAAAGAGCTATGGATCTTCCCCGTGGTCACCGTGTTGATCACCCTGGCCGTGAACCGGGGCATCCATTGGCTCCTGGCGTGGCGCTTACGCCGCCTGCAGCCCGGCCGCCATGTCTGGCGGCATGCGCTGGTGGATTCAATCGACGCCCCCTTGCGCACGGCGGTCTGGCTCACCAGCCTGGCCCTGATACGCCAGAAAATGATGCCCAGGGGGACGCAGCCGCTGGCCGACCACTTCGTCAGCCCTGCCCTGGGCATACTGGCCATCATCATCCTGGTCTGGTTTTTACTGCGCCTTGCCGAAAAAGCCAAGCAGAACTACTTGTTCTACATCCGTCACCGCAACCAGGAAACCGATGAAACCGCCATCGACGCACTGAACAAGATGGCCTGGGCTTTCATACTCATTTTTGCGTCGATCTCGATCCTGCAGCAGCTGAATGTGCCCCTGGCCAGTCTGCTGGCATTCGGCGGTGCCGCGGGCATCGCCGCGGGCTTTGCGGCCCAGACGCTGGTCGCCAACCTGCTGGGCGGCCTGACCATTTATGCCAGCCGCATCTTCAAGATCGGCGAAGACATCATCTTTCCGGGCACCAACCTGGCGGGCACCGTGCAGAACATCGGCTGGCGCGCCACCCGGGTGCTGGGCTGGGACGGCAAGCCCCTCTATGTGCCCAATTCGCTGTTCAATTCTTCCAACATGGTGAACCACTCGCGGCTGAGCCACCGCATGATCAATGAGCACATCCTCTTGCGCTACGAGGACTATGACAAGGTGCGCGATATCATCCAGGAAGGCAACCGTTATCTGAGCGAATGCAGCAACCTGAAATATTTCGTCTTCCGATTCGATCATTTCGGAGACGGCGCGCTGAAGCTGTTGCTCTATGCCTGGGTGCAGACCGAGCCCGCAGGCGCGTTCGTGCCTTTTGCCGAGTTCATGAAGGCGAAAGAAACGTTGATGCTGGCGCTGGCCGACATCGCCCTGGCGCATGGCTGTACCCTGTTGCTGCCCGTCAGCAGCGTATACCTGCACGCCGGCGCACAGAGCCAACCCCCCGAAGGCCTTGAAGGCGCTTTTATGCCGGGCCCGGCACAACCTATGATCGCAGCCTCGGTGCCGCCAGATCCGCGTACGGCTCGCTGAACTGAATTTTGGGCTTTGGGGAGACGATGCTGAAGAGACTTGATTTTATTGATTTCCGTCGCCATATGAACGGAAACCATGAATACGTGGTGCCCAGGAGAGGACTCGAACCTCCACACCTTGCGGCACATGGACCTGAACCATGCGCGTCTACCAATTCCGCCACCTGGGCACTGCATAACGTGTATGCTATTGCTTTTGCCGAAGCCGGGTGACCCTGACCTCGAGCGAATGCGAAACTATACATCACTATTTTTTTGGATGCAAACACCCTTTGAAAAAGCGTAACAACAACGACAATAACCCTTCCGCTTGCCCAGAACCCACCGCCGATCTGGCGGCAGACTACGATCCAACCGTTCCCACCCGAGAGCAGATCCTGCAGTTTCTGCGACAGGCCGGCAAAGCCATGACACTCGACGCCCTGGCTGAAGCCGCCCAGGCCAGTCTGCCACCCTCTATCGGCTTCATCCGGCGTATCAAGGCCATGGAACGCGACGGTCAACTGCGCTTCAACACCCAGGGTCGCCTGCAGATCTGCAAGAATACGCAGTTCATCACCGGTGTGGTGCAAGGCCATCGCGATGGCTTCGGCTTTCTGATACCGGATGATGGCAGCCCGGATCTGTTCCTGTCGCCTCACGAAATGAGCAAGGTGCTGCATGGCGACCGCGTGCGGGCCAAGGACCACGGTGAATACCGCGGTCGGCCGGAAGGCGCCATCGTCGAAGTGCTCGAACGGCGCACACTCAAGCTGGTGGGCCGTTTCCTCAAAGAACGCGGCGCCTACGTGGTCGCCCCCGAAGACCAGCGGATCAAGCACGACATACTCATCAGCCCTCAGGACACAGCCGGCGCCGAGCCGGGGCAAGTGGTCACGGTGCAGATTCTGCGCCAGCCCGCCAGCCACGTGCAGGCTCAGGGGCGGGTCATCGAGGTCCTGGGTGAAATCGACGATCCCGGCATGGAAATCGAAATTGCCGTGCGCAAGTTCGGTGTTCCCCACGAATTCTCGCCCGAGACCCTGGCCGAGGTCGCCCGGGTGCCCGATTCAGTCCAGGAGCGCGAGCTGGCGGGGCGCATCGACCTGCGCGACCAGCCATTCCTGACGATCGACGGCGAAGACGCGCGCGATTTCGACGATGCGATTTTTTGCACCGACGCCGACCTGGGGACGGGCAAGCGGGCCCGTCCGGGCTGGCGGCTGCTGGTCGCCATCGCCGACGTCAGCCACTATGTGCGCGATCGCAGTGCGCTCGATGACGATGCCCTAGAGCGCGGCACCAGCGTGTACTTTCCGCGGCGGGTGATTCCCATGCTGCCCGAAGCGCTCTCCAACGGCATCTGCTCGCTCAACCCGGCAGTCGACCGGCTGGTGATGGTCTGTGACATGACCGTTCCAGCAGAAGGCGCGCGCGCTGGCACCGTGATTGCCTATCAATTCTATGAAGCCGTGATCCGCTCCAGGGCCCGCACGACCTACGAAGACATCTGGGCCGCGCTCCAGCAGCCAGACGGGCCCTCCGCGCAGAGCCTGGGTGACCTGCTGCCACACGTGCAAACCGCATATGCGCTCTTTCAGGCGTTTCAGCAAGCGCGCCGCAAGCGTGGGGCCATCGATTTCGAAACGGTCGAAACCCGGATCATCAGCACCCCGCTAGGCCGGATCGAACGCATCGAGCCCGCCGTACGCAATGATGCCCATCGGCTGATCGAAGAATGCATGCTGGCCGCCAACACGTGCGCTGCCGACTTCATCGTGCGCAACAAAGCGCGGGCGCTGTTTCGCATCCACGAAGGCCCCACGCCAGAAAAACTGCAGGCGCTGCGTGAGCACCTGCGGCTGTTGGGGCTCACGCTCGAGGGCGGCGACGAGCCGCGCACGGCCGACTACGCCCGGCTCATCCAGCAAAGCCGCGCACGACCCGACTTCGACGTCATCCAAACCCTCTGTCTGCGATCCATGCAGCAGGCCCTCTACAGCCCGGAGCAAACCGGGCACTTTGGCCTGGCCTATGATCGCTACACCCATTTCACCTCGCCGATACGACGCTACCCCGATCTCCTCGTGCACCGCACCCTGCGCGGCATCCTGAACAGGAAGCCATACCATCCGCCCATTCTGCCTGGATTTTCTCCCGATCCCACGCAGCCCGCCCGGCTGCGCGAACAAGAAGCCTGGGAAGCGCTGGGCGATGTGCTGTCGGCTCGCGAGCGCCGTGCCGACGAGGCCTCTCAAGACGTCGAGGCCTGGCTCAAATGCTGGTTCGCCCGCGAGCACGTCGGCGAAGTTTTCAGCGGACGCATCAGCGGGGTCACCAGCTTCGGCGTCTTCGTCACGCTGGACACGCTGTACGTGGACGGGCTGGTGCACATTTCCGAACTGGGGGGCGACTACTACCAGTACAACGAAGCCCTGAATGAATTGCGCGGTGAACGCAGCGGCTTCCGGTATCGCCTGGGCGACGCCATGCAGGTACAGATCTCGCGGGTCGACCTCGAGGCCAGGCGCATCGATTTCCGTCTGGTCCGCAGCGAACACCTCAAGGCGCTGCCATCCGATGGCCCGACCGAGGCCGTACCCCCTGCACGACCACGAAAAAAGGCGGCAGGTGCCAAGCCCGCGGCGCTGCGTGGGACCACGGCCCGGCAACGCCGCGCCCAGGTCAAGCAGGACGAGCGTGCGGCGACCCGAAAACAGCGCAGTTGAACCGCCCATGGCGGCAGCAGGCCCGAACATGTCATCTCAACACATCCTCGTCGGTTTCCACGCTCTGCAGGCGCGCCTGCGCCATGCACCTGATACCCTGCGCGAAGTATTCATGGACGCGTCGCGCCACGACGCACGCATGCAGCGCTGCCAGCAGCAGTTGGATGCGGCGGGCGTCACCTGGCGTGCCGTGGACGTACAGCGCCTCGATGGCCTGGCGGGTGGCGCGAGGCATCAGGGCGTCGTGGCATTGGCGCAGCCGCGGCCACTGGCCGTCACCATCGATGATGTGCTGGATCCACTGGAAGATCGGGACGAAGCGGCATTCCTGCTGGTCCTGGATGGCGTATCGGATCCGCATAATCTGGGGGCATGCCTGCGCACCGCCGACGCTGCGGGCGTCCATGCCGTCATCGCCCCCAAAGACCGTGCCGTGGGCCTGACCACCACCGTGCACCGTGTCGCCTGTGGCGCAGCCGATACGGTCCCCTATCTGACCGTCACCAACCTGGCACGCACCCTGCGGGCACTGCGCGATCGGGATATCTGGCTGATCGGCACCGATGACAGCGCGCCGGGCAGCCTGCACCAGGTCGACGCAAAGCGCCCGCTCGCCTGGGTGATGGGCTCCGAAGGGCACGGCATGCGCCGCCTGACGCGCGAGACCTGCGACGAGCTGGTGCATATTCCCATGCTGGGTGCCGTCGAGAGCCTGAATGTCAGCGTGGCCAGTGCCATATGCTTATATGAAACCGTGCGCCAAAGAAGCCCGACAAAAGGCGGATAATCATACCGATTGCACATTCCACACATTAATCCGGCGGCAGCCGACGGGCCTGCGCCGCTATCCTGTCACCGATCCATCCATCCCCCCATGAGCAAGCCTGGCTTCACCACCCAACTGGTCCACCACGATCACCGCGCGCACCTGCAGCACGGCGAAATCCATCAGCCCATCCATCCTTCCACCGAATACGCCTACGCCGATGCTCACGAGCTGGCCGCGGTTTTCCAGGGCAAGTCCGGCTATACCTACGCCCGCCAGGGCACGCCCACCACGGCCTCCCTGGAAGCCAAAATCACAGAGATGGAAGACGGCCTGAACACGGTCACCTTCGCGACCGGCATGGCTGCGCTGGCGGCCACATTTCTGACCCTGCTGCGCAGCGGCGATCACCTGATTTCCAGCCAGTACATTTTCGGCAATACCAACAGCCTGCTGATGACTCTGGAAAACTTCGGGGTCGACGTCACCCTGGTGGATGCCACCGATGCGTCGCAGGTCAAGGCCGCACTGCGGCCGAACACGCGCATGGTGTTCGTCGAAACCATCGCCAATCCAGGTACCCAGGTGGCCGACCTGGAGGAGATCGGCCGGTTCTGCACTGCCCACAAACTGGTGTACGTGGTCGACAGCACCCTGTCTTCACCGTGGCTGGCCACAGGCCGACGCTTCCAGGCGTCGCTGGTGATCAACTCACTGTCAAAGCACATTGGCGGACATGGCAACGCGCTGGGCGGGGCGATCACCCAAACAGGCCTGTACGATTGGAAGGACTATCCCCATATCCACGATGCGTATCGCAAGGGCGACTCGCATGGCTGGGGTCTGCTACAAATCAAGAAAAAAGGCCTGCGCGACATGGGTGCCACCCTGTCCTCGGACATGGCTCACCGCATTGCGGCCGGCGCGGAAACCCTGGCTTTGCGCATGGACCGTATCTGCAGCAACGCACTGGCCCTGGCGCGCTTTCTGGAGCAGCACCCCAAGGTCCAGCGGGTCCATTACCCCGGCCTGCCCAGCCATCCACAACACGAGCGGGCGCGGCAGTGGTTCGATCACCGTTTCGGCGGCTTGCTGGGGGTCGAACTACACGACTCCGTCGACGTGTTCGACTGCCTGAACCGGTTGCACGTGGTGGCCCTGGCCACCCATCTGGGCGACAACCGCAGCCTGGTGCTGCCCGCCGCGCATACGATCTACTACGAGATGGGGCCCGAGCGACGCGCCCTCATGGGTATTCCGGATGGCTTTCTGCGCATCTCGGTCGGGATCGAAGACGAAAAGGATCTGATCGATGACTTTCGCAATGCGCTGGCCGAAACCCCCTGGCAGGGTTAACCCGACAATCCCTCGGTTTTTTCGTGAAGTTCAGAAAACATGCGGGTTTCAAGGATTTTTTTCTTGACACCCTCGCCATTCATAGGCCTAATACGCCTTAGCCAGGGCGCTTGTCCACGTGGGGCGAATCGCGTATTCTGGCGCATGGCAGCATCATTCATCAAACCTCTGGCAGTCCGCGTTGCCAGGGCAAAACAAATCACAGGGGTAATCCGTCAATGAACAAGACCGAGCTGATCGAAAGCATTTCATCCAAGACCGACCTCTCCAAGGCAGACGCCGGGCGTGCCCTTGAAGCTTTCATCGATACCGTCAAAGCCACCCTCAAGAAAAAAGATTCGGTCACCTTGGTCGGGTTCGGCACTTTCGCAGTGACCGAAAGAGCAGCACGCACCGGGCGCAATCCGCAAACGGGGAAAGAAATCAAAATCAAGAAAGCTTTCGTGCCCAAGTTCCGCCCAGGCAAGGCGCTCAAGGACACCGTGAACGCCAAAAAATAAACACCTGCAAGCGCTGTCGCCTGCCCATACGGCCACCCAAATGGTGGCTTTTTCAATTACACGCTACAATACCGCTCTTGCATCTGGCTCGCGCCCGAAGCGGCCCTGGGGTGCTTAGCTCAGTTGGTAGAGCGGCGCCCTTACAAGGCGTAGGTCGGCGGTTCGAACCCGTCAGCACCCACCATACCCACGGGCCTCCTGCCGGCCGGCGTTTTTGCGCAACAGATCGATCAGCCACATGAACCCCACGCACTCCTCCAACGGCTCGCCCGCCTGCGGGCCAGAGGCGTTGGCCCGGTTCGACAGCATCATCGACGTACGCACGCCAGCCGAATTTGCCGAAGACCACATGCCCGGCGCGATCAACGCTCCGGTACTCGATAACGCCGAACGGGCCTTGGTCGGTACCCTGCACGCGCAGGAATCCGCATTCAAGGCCACCCGCGTAGGGGCCGCGCTGGTGGCCCGGCACATTGCCGAACATATTGAAACCGTGTTCGCCGACAAGCCGCGCAACTGGCGGCCGCTGGTCTATTGCTGGCGGGGCGGCAAGCGATCGGCCGCAATGGCCACCTGGTTCAATCTGATCGGCTGGCGCGCCCGACAGCTCGAAGGGGGCTACAAGACCTGGCGGCGATACGTCATGGCCGAGCTGAACACCGTGCCGCACGCTTTTCGGTACATCGTCCTGACCGGCCCAACCGGATCAGGCAAAACCCGACTGCTCCAGGCCTTGGGGGCCACTGGCGCACAGGCGCTGGACCTCGAGGCACTGGCCTGTCATCGGGGTTCGCTGCTGGGCGCGCTGCCCAACCAGGCCCAACCCGGCCAGAAGCGTTTCGAGACCCTGCTGCTGCAGGCTCTACAACAATTCGACCCGAATCGTCCCGTGTTCATCGAGGCCGAAAGCCGACGCATCGGCCAAGTCAGCTTGCCCGACGCTCTGCTGCAGGGCATGCACGCCGGGCGGTGCGTGCGCGTGCGCACCCGCCTGCCCAAGCGCATTGACTTTCTACTGCAGGACTACGACCACCTGTTCGAGACACCCGACACGTTCAGCCAGCAGCTGCACAAACTGATCGGGCTGCACAGCCGCAAGACCGTCAGCCACTGGCAGGCGCTGATCCACCACCAGCGCAAGGCCGAACTGTTCAACGCCCTGGTGCAAATGCATTACGATCCCGCCTACCAACGCAGCAGCCATCACCACTTTGCAACGCTGGACCAGGCCCTGGTCTTCGACTATGACCCGACCGCCTCGAACCAGGCCCACCAGGCTCGGGCGCTGATGCAACAATTGGGCCTCCTGCATGCCGAGCAGGCATGATCTTCACCACGCAGCCCACCATGACCGATACGACAGCCTCCAGCCCGACACTGACCTCCCTCTCCCACGGAGGCGGCTGCGGCTGCAAAATTGCCCCGGACGTACTGGCGCAACTCATGGACCAGGCACTACCCGCCGGCTTCTTTCCCGATCTTCTGGTCGGCACCGAGTCGTCAGACGACGCCGCGGTCTACCGCCTGAATGAACATCAGGCCCTGGTGGCCACCACCGACTTCTTCATGCCCATTGTGGACGATCCCCACGATTTCGGCCGCATCGCCGCCACAAACGCCCTGTCAGACATCTACGCCATGGGAGGCCGCCCGATCATGGCCCTGGCGCTGGTCGGCATGCCCATCCAGGTGCTGCCGGCCGATACGATTTCGGCGATTCTGGCGGGCGGCGCCTCAGTGTGTCAGGCGGCCGGCATCCCCATAGCCGGCGGCCACTCGATTGACTCCGTCGAGCCCATTTACGGCCTGGCCGTCATGGGCCTGGTGCACCCGGATCACATCAAGCGCAATGATCGCGCCCAGGCCGGCGATGCGCTGATCCTCACAAAAGGCCTGGGCGTCGGCATTCTGTCGGCTGCACTAAAAAAAGGGCAGCTTGGCACGTCGGGCTACCAGACGCTGATCCACAGCACGACCCAGCTCAATGCCATTGGCAGTCAATTGGCCCAGCACGGCAGCGTCCACGCACTGACCGACGTCACCGGGTTCGGGTTGCTGGGTCACACGCTCGAAATGTGTCGCGGTTCGGGCGTACAGGCCCACATCGATTTTGCCACCCTGCCCTGGCTTCCTGAAGCGGTGTCCCTGGCCCGCTCAGGCGTGCGTACCGGCGCCTCGGCCCGCAACCTGAAGGCCTGCGCCCAAGCGGTCGACCTCGGCCCCGGCCTGCCCCCCCACGCCACCGATCTGCTGACCGATCCCCAGACATCCGGCGGCTTGCTGATCGCCTGTGCGCCTGAATCCACGACCCCACTGCTGACGCTCCTGCACACAGAAGGCTTCGAATACGCCGCACAAATCGGTACCCTGCAAGCAGGCCGCCCCCTCGTCAGGGTCGCCTGATCCTGGCCGTCCTGCCTTACGGAGACTCCTCATGCTCGATCCCTTGGTGATTGCCCGCAACGATCACACCGACATCGGCCTGCCCCCGGGCCTGGCGAACCGCCACGGCTGCATCACCGGCGCCACCGGTACGGGCAAGACCGTCACACTGCAAGTGCTGGCCGAGGCCTTCTCCCGAATCGGCACGCCGGTGTTCCTGGCTGACGTCAAAGGCGATATGAGCGGGATCTCGCAAACCGGCAGCCTGTCGCCCAAACTCGAGCAGCGGCTGCAGGATCTGGGTCTGCCCGTGCCTGCCTGGGGCGCCGGCCCAGTTACGTTCTGGGATATTTTCGGCGAACAAGGGCACCCCGTGCGCGCCACCGTGTCGGACCTGGGGCCCCTGCTGCTGGCGCGCATGCTGGACCTGAACGACACGCAAGAAGGCGTCCTGAACGTGGTGTTCCGGGTGGCCGACGATGAAGGCCTGCTGGTCCTCGACCTGAAAGACCTGCGCGCCATGCTGCAGTTCGTCGCGGATCACGCAGCCGAACTGCGCACCCGCTATGGCCTGGTGTCCGCCGCATCGATCGGCGCCATACAGCGCAGCTTGCTGCGCCTGGAAACCGAAGGCGCCGACACCTTCTTTGGCGAGCCCATGCTCGACCTATTCGACTGGCTGCGTACCGACGGCCGCGGGCGGGGAATGATCAACATCTTGGCGGCAGACCGCTTGATGCAGTCGCCCCGCCTGTACGCCATTTTTCTTTTGTGGATGCTGGCCGACCTCTACGAGCGCCTGCCCGAAGTCGGTGATCTGCCCCAACCCAAGCTGGTGTTCTTCTTCGACGAGGCACACCTGCTGTTCAAGGCGGCGCCCCCCGCTCTGCTCGAGAAGGTCGAGCAGGTGGTGCGCCTCATCCGGTCCAAAGGCGTGGGGGTGTACTTCGTGACGCAGAATCCGGCGGACATCCCGGACAGCGTCCTGGGCCAACTGGGGCACCGCATCCAGCACGCCCTGCGCGCCTACACGCCGCGCGACCAGAAAGCCGTGAAAACGGCCGCCCAGACGATGCGCCCGCGCGCAGGCCTGGACATCCAGGCGGCCATCACCGAGCTGGCCGTGGGCGAGGCCTTGATTTCGCTGCTCGACGAGAAAGGCCAGCCCAGCCCGACCGAGCGGGTCTGGATGTATGCCCCAGGCAGCCGGATCGGGGCGATCACGCCGGCCGAGCGGCAAGCCCTGCGTTCGGCGTCCTTGCTGGCCGGAAAATACGAAACCCCCATCGACCGCGAGTCGGCCTGGGAAATCCTGCAAAAGCGGATGGCCCAGGCAGAGGCCGACGTGGCGGCCGCTCCCGTTCCGGGTAGGAGCGAACCCGGCCTGGGAGGGACCGTCAATGAATTCCTGTTTGGCTCCACCGGCCCGCGCGGCGGTCGGCGCGATGGAGTCGTGCAGTCTGTAGCCAAAAGCATGGTGCGCAACACTGCCAACCAGCTCCTGCGAGGCCTGATGGGATCCCTGCTCGGGCGCCGGCGATGACGAATGGGGAAATCCCGAATGGTATCGGGTTCGGGCGGTTTCTATACTGAAGCCGCTACCATTCGGTAGTTCTTCAACACACTTCCCGTGTTGTCTGGGCACTGTGCCTTTGCAGTGTCTGCTGCCACAACGGCAGCAGGGCCCCGCCAAAAGGCGGGGCCTTTCACATGAATACGGCCAGTGCGCCATGCCCCGCATTCGTGCAAAAATAGGGCATGCTTCGCACGCGTCTCTTCAGTTTGTTGTTCCTCTGCGCCCTGCTGGCCTCTTGCGCCGGCGTACCACCCCGTGGCTTGCCGGGCGCCCACTTCGTTGCATCGCCCAACTTCGATGAACGGCGGCCCAATCTGGTCATCATCCACCATACCAGCAATAAAACCATGCAGGAAGCCCTGCGTACGCTGACTTCGCCCGCCCGCCAGGTCAGCGCACACTACCTCATCGGCCGTGACGGCCAGATCCTGCAGCTAGTCGATGAACGCGACCGGGCCTGGCACGCGGGGGTGTCGTGGTGGAACGGCCAGACCGACGTGAACTCGGCCTCGATTGGCATCGAATTGGACAACAATGGCAACGAGCCTTTTGCCATAGCCCAGATGCAGGCCTTGTTGCTGTTGCTGGCCGACCTGAAAGAACGCTACCGCATCCCAACGGCCAACTTTGTCGGCCATGCTGACGTCGCACCCGGCCGCAAGGTGGACCCCAGCGCTTGGTTTCCCTGGGATCAGCTGGCACGCTACGGTTTCGGCCTGTGGTGTGATCCGCCGTTGCCCGACGCGCCGGCGGGCTTCGATCTGGGCCAGGCCCTGATCGCCCTGGGGTATGATCCCGCCCGACCCGAAGCGGCACGCCATGCGTTCCTGTTGCACTTCTCACGTGGCCTGGAGCCCAGCCTGCGCACGCAAAAGGCGCTGGCACACTGCCTTCTGGAGCAACGCACAGCGCTCCGCTGAACCCCATACGACACGGTCATCCAGATATGCTGCAAGCATGGCTCGCAGGCTGTCTCGCAGGCTTGCAGGTGATGGGCTTTCACCCTATAATTGCGTGCTTTGGCGCATTAGCTCAGTCGGTTAGAGCGACGGAATCATAATCCGCAGGTCCGGGGTTCGAGTCCCTGATGCGCCACCAGATAAATCAAGCACTTGCGCCACCCTTAATCCGGTGGCGTTTTTGCTTTTCGGGGACGTGTACCCCCTGTGTACCCCGTGGGTGTCAATCTGCCAGTACGCCAGCGGTCTCTGGCAGGCTATCGCGGTCGATGTCAACGATTGCGATGGGCATTAGTCACCGCCTTTGGCGATTGCATCCGCTTTTGCGCGCCGCTCGGCACACCGCATGCGATCTTGTGGGTATCGTCAACAAACCGGACGAAGGGCGCGCCGGAAACCTTGCCCTTGTGAACGGCATCTTCGATCTCGCCATCAAACCGTTTCAAGCATTCTTTGAGTGCCTCATTCATGACCGCCTCCCGTTCACGATCTCGTTGATCTCGTTGAGCAGATCAGACATCAGCCAAAGAATGTTGTCTTGCCGGTGCTCGAACAGATCCCGCATGATGTCGCCAGCATTGCCGTAGGTCATCATGGACAGAGCACTGGCCTGAGCTGTCAGCTGCTGGATCAGACGATCTTTGCTTCATTCGCTGTGATCAACTTACGGGAGGACTTGCATCTCCAGCAGTGCGCCCATGCTGGGCGCACCGAAAAAACCGCCCGAAGGCGGTGGTGTGTATAGAATACGTAACTACAAAAATAACTTGCGCGCTGTTATTTCCGTAACTACAATAATCATATGGAAATCACCTTCGATCCAGCCAAAGATCGCAGCAACCGGCGCAAGCATGGTGTTTCTCTGCCGCTGGCCCAATGGATCGATTGGCCCGAGGTGATGGCCAAGCCCGACACACGCCAGGACTATGGCGAGGTTCGGGAGATCGGATACGCGATCATCGATGATCGGCTGTATTGCGCGGTGTTCACGCAGCGCGCAGACAAGATACACATCGTCAGTCTGCGTAAGGCCAATTCGAGAGAGGTACGAAACCATGTCGAGCAAACGTAAATTGATTGTGCCCACGCCAGAGGAAGACGTCGCAATCAACCGTGGCATTGCGGCAGACCCCGATACCTATGAACTGGGCGTCGAAGAATTCAAGCAGCTCAAGCGGGTAGGACGTCCACGTCTGGATAATCCCAAAGTAGCCGTGACAATTCGCTATGACCAGAAGGTGATCGACGCCTTCAAGGCCGGTGGGCCTGGTTGGCAGACCAGGATGAATGATGCCCTGAAGAAGGTTGTAGAAGGCGGGCGCGTGTAGAAAGAAAGGCGCCTCTGCGCATCTACAAAAAGATAGACTGGCGATCAGATTGCATCTACAATAAAGCATGGAACTCGAATTCGACGCGCAGAAATCAGAGATCAATGAGCAAGAGCGCGGCCTGCCCTTTGCGTTGGTAGAGCAGTTCGACTTCGAGACGGCGCTGTTCAAGACTGATGATCGACACGACTACGGCGAGGTCCGCATTCGCGCACTGGGCAGGATCGGCGATCGAGTCCATGCGCTGGTCTTCAAGGAAACGAAGACCGGAATTCGAGTCATCAGCTTGCGCAAGGCCAATCGGCGGGAGGTCCGAATTTATGAGCAAGAAACCACTTGACGCTGAACGCGTGGATGCAGAGAACCCGGAGTGGACCGAGGCAGACGCAAAGTCGGCGGTCCGCTTCGATGCTCTGCCGGCGTCGCTGCGACACAAGCTGCGTGGACAGCGCGGCCCCCAGAAAGCGCCTCGCAAGGTGCAGACGGCCGTGCGCTACGACGCAGACATCATCGAGGCATTCAAAGAAGGCGGGCCCGGCTGGCAGACGCGCATGAACGATGCGCTGCGTGAATGGCTGCGCGGCCGCGAGAAGGTGTAGCCTCACCAGGCGCTGGGCTGCTCAAGGGCGGATGTAGTACGGGCGGCGCCTTGCTGGAGTGCGTCACTTAATGATTTGAATGCGACCGGAGAAGATAACGGGCCGTGGGGGTTGCGTGACGCTTTCGCAGTGGCCAGTTACTCAAGCGCTGCTCGCAGGAAAAACGCATGTCTTTCTTGGTTCTCCACAACAGTTGCGCCTGCGTGGCCAAGGCGGCCTGCCACATCTGAAAGCCAAAGAAGCCCCGGTCAGCCAAACGCAGCATCGTGCTGCCGTCCAGGCTCACCACACGCCACTGGCGGTACCACGCGCCTCGCGTGTCCGCCTGAGCAATGGGCTGCATCACCAAATGGTCTGAACGTGGGCGTAATCGCGAATCTTCAAGTCGGCGGAGACCAAAGGCACGGCATGATGGCGCGCCGTGGCCACAATGATGCGATCGGCCGGATCCTTGTGAAATTCCCCGGGCAGATCCACAGATTGGACCGAAATACGGACATCCACAGGAACAAACCGAATCGCTGGCACCTGAGCAACCGTATCCAGCCAAGCTGCTGCATCCATGGTCAGTGCCAGACGGCCCACCTTGGCCAGTATTGCCACCTCCCAAGCGCTGATGGCCGAAACCAAGACTTCGCCACCCTGCACCTCAGCCTCGATGGCTTCGCGGGCGGGACGACTCAACTGCGAGTCCCCCGCCGCCCACCATACCAGCGCATGGGTGTCCAATACGATCATTGTGCTGCCTCCCAGGCGTCGTCGTCGACCGGCGACAAGGGGTCGTCGAACCGAAGGACGGAGCCGCGCAGCACCTCCAGCGGATTGCGCTTTGCCACCGCCCGATAGGGGCGGATTTCAATCGCGGGTTTGCCGTGGTCGGTCACAACAATGGGCTCACCGGTGGCTTCAACCTGCCGGAAAAGCTCAAGCGCCCGCGCCTTGAACACGGATTTCGACACTTGCCGACTGTGCATGGCGACCCCAGAAAATAGTCATATAAAATGACCATTTTATCAGAAAGTGACTATAAATATGAAATCGGATGCAGTCGATGGCACGGGCTGCGCCCGACATGGCCAACATGAGAAAAAACCCCGCCACAAAATGCAAAGGCCTTCCGCGCCTACAATAAAAGCCCCCTTTTGCCGAGGCTACCTCAATGCTGATTTATGACGCTCACAGCCCTGCTCCCCGCTGCCTGCGGATGTTCATACTCGAAAAAGGCCTGCGGATACCGGCCCAGACAATCGACGTATTCAAGGGTGATAACCGGCAGGCCGACTTCCTGGCGGTCAATCCGGCGGGCCAGACACCCGCAATCCGTCTGGATGATGGCGCCGTCTTCGCGGAATCCGTGGCCATTGCAGAGTACCTCGAAGAAACCCACCCAGAGCCGCCACTGATCGGCGCCGATCCCGTCGAACGGATGCAGACACGGCAGTGGTGGCGGCGCATCGAGCTGAACATCACGGAATTCATCCACAACGCCTACCATTATGCCGAGGGTCTGGCACGCTTCGAATCCCGGATCCCCGTGGCGCCAGAGGCCGCCGATGGGCTCAAGCGTATCGCGCAGGACCGCCTGCACTGGCTCGACGCGATGCTGGGAGATGGCCCCTATATCTGCGGGGCCCGCTTTACGGCCGCGGATATCTGGCTGTATGTGTGGCTCGATTTCGGCCGTGAAGCCGGCCAACCGTTCGACGCAGCCACATTGCCGCGAATCGGCCGCTGGTTCGAACACATCGCAAGCCGCCCCAGTGCCGCACAAAGCCGCGCGCTGCTCGCCGATCAGCGCGCTTAGCACTGGCAAACCCAGGCGCAACGAGGCCAGCTCGCGTATATCGCGCGCAACATTTCGCGCAACACCTAGTTGACAAACATTATATATTTATGCATAATGTTAAATATACCGCAGGCTTTTCCTGCTTGCCCACACCCCTGACAGGAGCACACCCAACATGTCCCTACGCATCAATGATGTCGCCCCCAACTTCACCACCGACTCCACGGCTGGCACTCTGACCCTGCATGACTGGATGGGCGACAGCTATGCCATCCTGTTTTCCCATCCCAAAGACTTCACCCCGGTGTGCACCACCGAATTCGGCGCCGTCGCCCGCCTGGCACCCGAATTCGCCAAGCGCAACACCAAGGTCATGGGCGTCTCGGTCGACAGCGTCGAAGAGCACCATCGCTGGAAGAACGACATCGCCCAGTTCGCCCAGGCCCCCGCCGATTTCCCCATCATCGACGACACCTCGCTGCAGGTGGCCAAGCTGTACAACATGCTGCCCGCCGAAGCCGTGCTGCCCGACGGCCGTACGCCAGCCGACAGCGCCACGGTGCGCACCGTGTTCATCATCGGGCCCGACAAGAAAATCCGCCTGACCATGGCCTACCCCATGTCGGTCGGCCGCAACTTCGCCGAAATCCTGCGCGCCCTCGATGCCATCCAGGCTACAGATGGCGTACCCTTAGCCACCCCGGCTGATTGGGTCCCCGGCCAAGACGTGATCGTGGGCCTGAGCCTGACCGATGAACAGGCCAAGGAAAAATACGGCAAGGTCGACGTCCGCCTGCCCTACTTGCGATTCATCGCCGATCCCAGCAAGCAATAAACAGCATCTGCAGCCCCGTGCAACGCAACCGGCCCCATACGGGGCCGGTTTTCTTGCCTGCTTGTGCATCGATGGCTCAGCGCAGATTGCGGCGCAGAATCTTGCCGGTATTGGTCTTGGGCAGGTCATCCATGAATTCGATGATTCGCGGGTATTTGTACGAGGCCATGCGCGCCCGGCTCCAGGCGATGAGTTCGGATTCTGTCAGGGCCGCGCCGGGCTTGAGCGACACCACAGCCTTCACGGTTTCCCCGCGATAGGTGTCGGACACACCCACCACGGCGACTTCCCGAATGGCTGGATGCGCATACAAGGCGTCCTCGACCTCGCGGGGCCAGACCTTGTAGCCGCCCGCGTTGATCATGTCTTTCTTGCGATCGACCAGATAGAACCAGCCTTCCTGGTCCATGAAGCCGACATCGCCCGAGAGCATGAAGCCATCGCGCATGATGCGTGCGGTTTCATCTGGACGATTCCAGTATCCCTTCATGACCTGCGGACCCTGCTTGGCGAGCTCGCCCATTTCACCCGGATCCGCCTGTGTGCCATCTTCACGCAGAATACGCACCAGGGTATTGAACACCGGCACGCCGATGGACAATGCCCCCGATGCCTGGTCGACCGGCGCCCGGGCATCTTGTGGCACCATGAGGGTGACCGAGCAGGTTTCGGTCATGCCGTAGGCATTGCGTATGTAATGACCCGTCAACGTCTCGAATGCATCGGCCGTGGCTGGTGGAATGGGCGCCCCGCCGGAATACAGCCCGCGAAAGCTGTCGAAGTCTCCAGGACGGATGTGACCGGTGTTCATCAGGCTGATGAACGCGGTGATGGCGCCGATGGTGAAGGCCGGCCGATGGGCGCGGATCGTCTCGAGGATCACGTCGGGGTGAAAACGGTGCGTCAGCAGCAACGGACAGCCAGCGAGCAGGGTCAGTGCCGCGTGAGCCGCCATCCCCGTGATGTGGAACAGGGGTGCGATGCACAGGTTGGCATCCCCGCTGTCGAGCCGCACCCAGTCACGAAACACACAGGCGTTGAACAGGATGTTGCCATGGGTGTTCATGGCGCCCTTCGGCTTGCCCGTGGTCCCCGACGTGTAGGTGAGCAATGCCGTGTCGTCGGCCAGCAGGCGGACCGGCGGCAAGGCGGCATCAACGGCCATGGCCTGATCCAGAACGTGTTGGAGATCCACCGCACCCGCGGCGGGCGGCAGACGCGGGCTCTCGCCCAGCACCCGGGCATCGTTGGCGCTCTGGCCATCCAGGGCGGAAAAGGTGATCCGTATCGGCAGATCGACCGTGCCGGACTGAAGCAAGGGGGCCACGATCTCTATGTACAACGCATCGAGACACAGCAGCGCCCTGGCGCCGGAGTCTTGCAGAATGTGCGCCAGCTCAGCCGACTTGTTCATGGGGTTCACCGGCACGGCAATGCCCCCGGCTTTCCAGGTACCCAGCAAGCCGACGAGGAACGCCGGGTTGTTCTGCATGAACAGCACCAGCCGGTCGCCCCGCTGAAACCCCTGCACCAACAGGTAATGCGCCAGCGCCGATGACGCGCCGTCCAGTTCGGCCCGGGTCATGGCCGCATCGAAATAGCGAATGATGACATCGCCTGGCGATTGCACCACCAGAGCCGCAAAAGCGGCCGGGATGCTGGGAAAGTCTGGCTGGATGTCAGCGGGCTGCCGCGGCCCGTACTGCGCCAGCCAGGGCCTGCCGTCTTGAACCTTGGACACTGTCGTCACCCCACGGTTTTTTGTGCGACCGGATGCGACCCGATGATCGAACCACGATCGATCTCATAATTGTGATCGAGCACGCTGGCCGCGTGCTGAAGATCCGCCCCTGAAAGCAGGGCACTGAACCCTTCGGCCCTGAGCGCCCCCACGACTTCCGCAATGCGCAGGGACAGCGCGGGTGCGACCCCTTCGAACGGTTCATCGAGAAGCACCAGCTGCTGCCCTGTCATGAGCGCCCTGCCGATGGCGACCAGCTTCTGCTGCCCGCCAGACAATTCCATGGCCTTTCTGGGGGCAAAGCCTTGCAGCTCGGGAATGATCTGGTAAGCGCGTTGCAGGTGGCGTTCGGCATCGGTAATGCCCAG
>Ga0172382_10000571_pt1 | contig 69551 bp, 57 predicted proteins | sample Leawel138RmetaG_FD_122245 | JGI IMG/M metagenome (GOLD analysis project Ga0172382, IMG submission 122245) | Leachate microbial communities from a municipal landfill in Southern Ontario, Canada - Leachate well 138R metaG | ecosystem: Engineered > Solid waste > Landfill > Unclassified | place...
CGAATTCAGACCACTGCTCATACAAGTCGCGTACGAGCAGGAAAAACTGCTCGAAGAAGCGTAGAAAAAAGAAGCCGCATGCAACAAATGAATTGTGACCGCGATGAATTTACACACTATTTTGGACTTGACCGAAAAGAGCGCCGGCCCGGCGCTCTTCCTTGCCCAAATGCGGATTTATGTACAGGCAAGACAATTAGCGATTGATGGCTTGTGAATTTGATACCAGAAGAAGTACGGAATATGATGATTCGAAGTGCGCGTTCCTTATTTGCATGTTTTCGACAGGCGAAGGAACAAATGTGTTCCTCTTTCCAAAATATTCGACCTTAAAAGGAACGCAGCAGCCAGATTATAAGCGTGCGCGTTCCTTATTTATGTGTTCCCGGCAGCAAGAGGAACAAATGCGTTCCTCTTTCCAAAATATTCGATCTTAAAAGGAACGCAGCAGCCAGATTATAAGCGTGCGCGTTCCTTATTTGCCGGTTTCCGACAGACAAAGGAACGAGTGTGTTCCTCTTTCCAAAATGTTCGACCTAAGAAGGAACGCAACCGGTGAATTTAACAACTTGCGGGAACATTTCCGAAGCATATAAACAAAATTAAACCAAAAATCCCGCAACCTTGCGATTGCGGGAATTTATCTGGAGCTACTGAGGAGACTCGAACTCCTGACCTGCTGATTACGAATCAGCTGCTCTACCAACTGAGCCACAGTAGCCTGTGATTGGTTCGGGCGAACCGATTTTCATATTACCATATCGATTGTGTACATGCAACGGGAAAATAAATTATAATATTTTTCAAATTATCCGTACTTTTTGGAAAATATATGTTATTGTACTTTCAATGTGAGCCCGCTGCTTAAGATTGAGTGAGCAGCGGGTTTTTTACAGAACATGCAGAAAGCAGGTAAGAGAATGACAGGTAAAGTTAAGTGGTTCAACAGAGCCAAAGGCTACGGTTTCATCGAAAGAGAAGACGGAGATGATGTATTTGTACACTTCACCGGCCTCACGGGTGTACCCAGGAGAGACGGACAGCTGTTCCTGATGGACGGCGAAGAAGTCAACTTCGAAATCTCAGATGGAGCCAAAGGGCCCCAGGCGACCAACGTCGAATTGATATAAGATCCAAAAGACTTTTCAGTTCAGTTGAGCAAACAAAGGGAGGCGGTGTCGACACCGCCTCCCTTTTTATGTATTGTGCAATTCGTTGTGCAGCCCTGTTACTTATTCTGCCGGACGTGATAAGCAGCGACACTCAAACAGCCTAGATCTATTGCATGTAGCGGTGCTGCTATGCCGTGCACCATATGCTCTATGCAACTATCTGTGCAAGGTCTGTCACTTATGCCGCACCGGCCCTACACGAGCTGCAGGAGATCTTCGGGGTGATCGATGTGGAAGTCCGGCTTGTAGATTCCTTCCTTTTGCTCATCCGTCACGCAGATGCTCCAGCCGACGAGGACGAAGGGAACGCCGGCGTTGCGGGCGCACAGTACGTCGAACTTGCTGTCACCGACGTACAGCGCATCGGCCGGCTCGACGCCGAGCTGATCCAGGCACATGTGGCACGGCGTCGGGTCGGGCTTGTGTGCATCGGTATCGCTGGCGGTCACGACCGCATCAAAATACGGAGCGATGCCGAACTTGTGCAGGCCTTCCATCGTCGAATCGCGCAGGCGCGACGTCACAAGTCCCAGCCGGTAGCCCCGTTCCTTCAGCTCCTGTATCACTGACTTTACACCCGGGAACAGGTGGACACGATCCTGGTAGACATGTTGCTGATAGCTGCGATAAATGGCGACCATATCTTCAGGATCGCGCCCGGGGAAAAACTTGCTCATCGTGAGCCGGAGCGGTTCGCCGAGCGTGGGTGCGATGTCTTCAAACGGGCGCTCTGCGCCGTCGACGGTGCGGAATGTGTGCTGCCACGATTCGAGGATGATGTCGTTCGTATTCATAATGGTGCCGTCGAAATCGAACAGCACAGCTTCGTATTTTTTTGTCATGCCTAGCGTTTTGCCTCCTACTTTAATATTATGTCGAGTCTCCTGCCGCCTGCACCGCGGCCATGCGGCCTATATATCTTACTTCGCTCTTACTCCCTCTGCTTAGCTGCATCTTTTTCTGCTTTCTCCTGCTCCCGCCGCGCCTGGCGCTTGAGCCGCGCTTTGCGCTTCAGCTCAAAGAAGCCGGGTTCCTCTGTTTCGGGTGCATAGACGCTTCGGAACATGCGAATCCGCCCGGTGTCGTTGAGCCGCTTGATGACGATGAGCATAAACGGCATAATCAGAATTCCCATCGGCCCGAACAGCGATGCGCCGAGGAAGATGCTCATCAGCACCAGGACCGGATGCAGGCCGATGCGGTCACCGACCAGCTTCGGCTCGACAAAATTCCGGATAACCGTAACGATTATATACAGCACGAACAATTCGCTCGCCAGCGTATAGTTTTCGTTGAGCATCTCGATGATGACCCAGGGAACCATGATGCCGCCGGTGCCGAGCGCCGGCAGGATGTCGAACATCGCAATGAGCATGGACATCACCATAGCATCCTCGATGCCGATGATCATAAACCCGATGTACAGCTCCGACATCGTAATGAACATGATAGCGCCGTACGATATGAGGATTCTTCCGAACGTGTTGACGACGTACTGCTTCGACTCCAGAAGGATACGCTGATGTTCAAACGAAAACTGTTCGAGAATGAAATACTTGATGGCCGGGAAATCCAACGACATAAACAGCGTCGATATGATGCAAAACAGCGAACCGATCACAAATTTCGGGATGGAGAATACCAGACTCTGCGCAATTTTAATCGCTTGCTGCGATAGCTGCAAAATGATTTCTGAGATCTTGGCAAGAATGTCGTTCGACAGTCGCTCGATGTAGTCAGGGTGTGCAAATGCGAAGTTCTCGGCCTGCTGCTCGTACCACTCCAGGACGTGCTCAATGGCCGGCTCGATGGAGTCCGCATACCTCATCGGGATATCGCCGAGCCAGTTGAACAACAGCCACAGAATGTGCACAAACGACCACGTCGTCCCGACGATGACCGCAAGGTAAAATAGCAGCACGACGATGCCCGCAGCGCCGCGTCGCGGCAAGTTGTAGGAGCGGGCCAGGTTGTCGATGGGCCTCTTGAGCGCCAGCGTAATGATTCCAGCCACGATGAACGGGGTAGCGAAGTAGATTACATAGCGGAAAACGACGTAGATGATCACCATGATCAGCGAATAATACGCGGCGTTGACCAAAAACTGCTTCTTCCTGTCCAGGTCGTGCTCCATAGTTACTCTCCTCTCTTCAGGGCGTTGAGGGCTGCGTTGATGAACGGATCCAGGTCTCCATCCATCACGCTCTGCACATTGCCGGTCTCGATGCCGGTCCTGTGGTCTTTGACGAGCGTATAGGGCTGGAATACATAAGAGCGAATCTGGTTGCCCCACGTAATCTGACCGTAGTCTCCGGTCAGCTCTGAAATCTTTTCCTTGTTCTCCTGACGTGCCAGTTCCTGCAGCTTTGCATACAGCATCCGCATGGCGTATTCGCGGTTCTGATGCTGCGAGCGTTCATTTTGGCAGCTGACGACGATGTTCGTCGGCAGGTGGGTGATGCGCACGGCCGAGTCGGTTTTATTGACGTGCTGTCCGCCGGCGCCGGACGAACGGTACGTGTCGATGCGCAGGTCGTCCGGCGAGATCTCCGGAACGACGTCTTCCGAGAGCTCCGGCGTCACGTCCACCGAGGCAAACGACGTGTGACGCCGGCCGGCGGTGTCGAACGGAGACATGCGGACGAGGCGGTGCACACCGCGCTCCGTCTTCAGGTAGCCGTAGGCGTAGTCGCCCTGGATGAGGAGCGTGACGTTCTTGATGCCGCCTTCCGTGTCGCGCTGGAAATCGACGTAGGACACTTTGTAGTCGTGATCTTCCGCCCAGCGGGTGTACATGCGCAGCAGCATTTCCGCCCAGTCCTGCGCGTCCAGACCGCCGGAACCGGGATGAATGGAAAACAGCGCGTTGCTCTGATCGTACTCTTCGGTGAGCAGCGTTTCCGTCGTCATCGCATCTACTTTTTCAAGAAACCGCTCGTGCGTCTCTTCGGCTTCGCGCACGAGGTCGGCTTCGCCGGATTCCGAGGCCATGTCGGCGAGTACCTCGACGTCCGAGAGAAGCTGCTCGACTTCGTCAAACGCTTCGAGCGTCCGTTCGATGCGCTTGATTTCCTTCATGACCTTCTGCGCTTTCGCCGGTTCGTCCCAGAAGTCAGGCGCTGCCATGCGGTCGTTCAGCGCAGCAAGCTGCCCGGCAAGACCTGCGACGTCAAAGAGACTCTCCGAGCTTGTCCAGCGCTTCGCGCCCCTCGGGGATGCTGTTTTTAATCGGTTCGATCATGAGCATGTGTATACCTTCTTCCTTTGTATTCTTTCGGCATCTGCAATTCATTTGTATTCTTTCGGCATCTGCAATTCATTGCGGCAAATGCTTTTCAGTACTCGCTGTGCATTGCAGCAGACGTTTCTTACTATCAGTTTCTGCCGCAGCAGTTCTTGTACTTCTTCCCGCTGCCGCACGGGCAGGGGTCGTTGCGCCCCGGTTTCTTCTCGGCGCGCACGGGTACAGGTTTGGCCGGACCCGGCGCGTGACCGGCTGCCGCCGCTTCCGGGACATCGCTGCCTGCGTGTATGTAGACGGGAGATCCGGCTGCCGGAGCCGCTCCGCCGCCCGCGTTGAGCGCCGAAACGATTTCGTCTTTGCGGCCTGTGCCGCTTCCGATGATCTCTCTGCGCTCGGTGCGCGTCTGCAGCGTAACGTTTAAGCAGAAGCGGACCATTTCGTCGCTGATGGCTTTAATCATCAGCTCGAACATATCGAACCCTTCGTTGGCGTACGCCTGCGCCGGATCCTGCTGTCCGAGCGAGCGCAGCCCGATGCCGGTCTTCAGCTGATCCATCGCATCGATGTGGTCCATCCACTTGTTGTCCACGATGCGCAGCAGGATCATCCGCTCCAGCTCTCTCATGCGCTCCGGGCCGATTTCCTGCTCCTTGGCTTCGTAAGCGGTCCGGAACACGTTCATGATATCGGAAGCAAGCGCGTGACGGTCGAGCCCCTGCACGCTCCCCTGATCGTAGCGGAGTTCCGGCAGCGCAGCGGATATCGCTTTGAGCTTCCGGTTCAAATCGTCGAAGTCCCACTCTTCGGGGTATTTGGAGGCAGCCGAAATAAAATCTGCAAACTCGTCGGCCTGCTCCTGCATCATCGACAGGATGTGGTCGCGCAAATCTTCTCCGTCGAGTACCTTGCTTCGCTCCGTGTAGATGATGCTGCGCTGCCGGTTCATGACGTCGTCGTACTGCAGCACATACTTCCGGATGCCGTAGTTGCGCCCTTCCACCTTCTTCTGTGCGTTTTCGATGGACTTTGTAAGCAGGCCCGCCTCAATGGCCTCGTCGTCTTCGACGCCGAGCTTTTCGACGATACCCTGAATTTTTTCGCCGCCGAACAGGCGCATCAGATCGTCATCGAGCCCGATAAAGAACTGCGACGAACCGGGGTCGCCCTGGCGCCCGGAGCGGCCTCGAAGCTGGTTGTCGATCCGGCGCGCCTCGTGGCGCTCCGTACCGATGATGTGCAGGCCTCCGATCGATCGCACTTCGTCTTGTTCTCCGGCGCGTTCGTTCGAAAAGCGCTCCAGCAGGTCGTGGTATGTCTCCCTTGCTTTTATCAGTTCTTTGTCCTCGAGCGGAACAAAGCTCGAAGCAAACGAAATCGCTTCCTCTTCGAAGCCGAGCTTGCGCATTTCCTTCTTCGCCTCAAAGTCCGGATTGCCGCCCAGGATGATGTCCGTGCCCCTGCCGGCCATATTCGTGGCGATGGTGACAGCGCCGAGCCGGCCGGCTTCAGCGACGATTTCCGCCTCCCGCTGGTGATGCTTGGCGTTGAGCACGTTGTGCTTAACGCCCCTTCTCTTGAGAAGCTCGCTGATCAGCTCGGACTTTTCGATGGAAATTGTGCCCACGAGGATGGGCTGCCCGGTCTCGTGGCGCTCGACGATGCTCTCGACGATTGCCGTAAACTTTCCTCTGAGCGAAGTATAGATGGAGTCGTCCAGATCGTCGCGCGCGATGGGCTTGTTCGTCGGTATCACGACCACCTGCATGTTGTAGATGTCCGTAAACTCGGACTCCTCGGTCTTGGCCGTACCCGTCATGCCGGCGAGCTTGCTGTACATACGAAAGTAGTTCTGCAGCGTAATCGTCGCCAGCGTCTTGGATTCCCTGCGGACCTCAATTCCCTCCTTGGCTTCGATGGCCTGGTGGAGGCCGTCGCTGTAGCGCCGCCCGAACATGAGCCGGCCTGTAAACTCGTCGACGATCACGATCTCGCCGTCCTTATCGATGTAGTCCACATCCCGCTTCATCAGATTGTGCGCTTTGAGCGCGATGTGCACGTGGTGGTTGATCTCCATGTTCTCCGGATCGGAAAAGTTCTCGATCCCGAAATAACTCTCGATCTTCGCCACGCCTTCTTCGGTGATCGCGACGGACCGCTCTTTTTCTTCGACGGTAAAGTCCTCTTCGATGCGCAGCGTGCGGACAAAGCGGTCGGCGGTGCGATACAGATCCGTCGACTTGGCCCCTTCGCCCGATATGATGAGCGGCGTGCGCGCTTCGTCGATGAGGATGGAGTCCACTTCATCGACGATGGCGTAGTTGAGCGGGCGCTGCATCTGGTCCTCCTTGTAGATGACCATGTTGTCGCGCAGGTAGTCGAAGCCGAACTCGTTGTTCGTCCCGTAGGTGACGTCTGCCAGATACGCATCCCGGCGTTCTTCCGAAGTGATGCCGTGCACGACGCAGCCGACGGTGAGCCCTAAAAATGTATAGAGCTTGCCCATCCACTCCATGTCGCGCCTGGCGAGGTAGTCGTTGACCGTTACGACGTGGACCCCTTCGCCGGCGAGCGCATTGAGGTACACCGGCAGCGTCGCCACCAGCGTCTTGCCTTCGCCTGTTTTCATCTCGGCGATATTGCCTTCGTGCAGCACGACGCCGCCGATCAGCTGTACGCGGAAATGCTTGAGTCCCAGGCTCCGCCACGCCGCTTCGCGGCATGCGGCGAACGCTTCCGGGAGCAGCTCTGCAAGCGTTTCGCCGTCGGCAAGACGCGCGCGGAATTCGTCCGTCTTGCCGCGGAGCTCGTCGTCGGACAGCTGCTGCATGCCCTCCTCGAGCGCCTCGATTTCGTCGGCGATTTTCTCGATTCTCTTTATTTCTTTGGTGTTCCAGTCCCCAAAGATTCTCTCTAAAAAGCTCATGGAATCCTTTCTCTTCGGCGCTCCTTCGCGCTCCTTAGCGAGCGAAGCTAGAAGTCGATGCGGCGGATCCGCTCCATCGCCTCTGTCAGATCTTCGACGCTCCTCGTGCACGCGATGCGCACGTAGCCTTCGCCCGCAGCGCCGAACGCCGTACCCGACAGCATCAGCACGTGGGCATCCTCCAGCACCTTGTAGGCGAACTCTTCGGATGTCAGACCCGTCTCCTTTATGTTTACAAACAGGTAAAACGTCCCCGTCGGGGGTCGCACCGACAGCTTCGGAATGCTCTGGATCAGTTCTGCCGTCTTAAAAACCCGCCGGCGAAACTCTTCGAGCACGGGCGGCATCACTTCGTGCCGGTGCTTCAGCGCAAAGAGCGCTGCCCGCTGAGACGGCGCCGGCGCGGTAAAGACCATCACGTCGTTTGCTTTGCGCAGCGCGTCGGTCAGAGCGGCCGAGGCCACCATCCACCCGATCCGGTACCCTGTCATCACGAAGTTCTTCGAAGCGCTGTTGATCGTAATCGTGCGGTCCTGCATGCCCGGAAGCGACATAAACGGCACGAACGGCGTCTCGTAGCTCATGCTCGTATAGATGTCATCTGCGATCACGAGCAGGTCGAACTCTTCGGCGAACGCTGCGATCTCCTGCATGTCCGCAACCGTCATGCACGCACCGGTCGGATTGTTCGGCGAGTTGATGATGAGCGCCTTTGTCCTGTCCGTTACGTACTCCCTGGCGCGCTGCGGATTGAACCGGAAGCGTTCTTCCTCGTACGTCGGCACGGCGACAGCTTTGCCCCGGCACATGCGGATCTGCTCGGTGTACACCGGAAAGCAAGGGTCGGGATACAGGACTTCGTCACCCGGGTCGAGCGTGGCAAACAGGGCCACGAACATCGCCAGGTTGGCCGACGTTACGACGAACACGTTTTCGTCTGCGATATCCACATCGTATTCTTCTTTATAGAAATTGACGACTTCAGCCCGCAGTTCCGGATCTCCGCGAAACGCCGTGTAGTGCGTGTGACCGGCCAGCGAATCCCGGTAACTGGCTTCGATGATGGGCGCAGGCGTCGTCATGTCGGGATCGCCGACGGACAGGTCGATGATGTCGTCGTATCTGGCCAGCAGCTCCTCGGTCTTCGACAGCATGCCGAGTTCCTGCCCCTTTTGCAGATCTGAGATAAACCGCTCGCTCATTGTGTCCCTCCGTTCTGTTCCCCTATAAACGCTCCGTAGATGGCGCGGATGGCGCGCTCGAAGTCCCCGTTGAGCACGCCGACGATGATGTTCATCTCGCTGCTCCCCTGGTCGATGAGCCGGATGTTGATGTCCGCATCCGCCAGCGCCGTAAACAGCGCGGCTGCCACGCCTTTTCTCCTGGACATCCCCTCGCCGACGGTCGCGATGAGGGCGATGTCGTCGTTCACTTCGATGTGGTCGGGCTCCAGCTTCTTTTCGATATCTTCTACGATGTCCTGCAGGCGGTCGCCCACCTTGGCTTTCGACAGCACGAGCGACATCGTGTCGATGCCCTTAGGCAGATGCTCAAAGTTGAGGTCGTAGTCCGACAGCACCCCGAACAGGCGGCGCACAAAGCCCCGGTCTTTGTTCATCATGTGCTTGTGCAGGGCGATGACGGTAAAGTCCTTGCTGCCCGCAATCCCCGTAACAATCTTGTCCGGATCGTCCGATGCATCGGCCACGATCATCGTACCCGGATGGTCCGCATCATTTGTGTTTCTGATATTGATCGGAATATTCGTCTCCCGCACAGGGAAGATGGCGTCCTCGTGCAGCACACCCGCTCCCATGTACGACAGCTCCCGCAGCTCCTGATAGGAGATGGTCTCGATGGGCTGGGGGTTTTTGACGATTCTGGGATCGGCCACGAGGAATCCGTGAACATCGGTCCAGTTTTCGTACACATCTGCTTGGAGAGCCTTGGCCAGCAGCGCACCCGTGATGTCGGAACCGCCCCGGCTGAACGTCTTGACCCGACCTTCCGGCATGCTTCCGTAGAAACCCGGCACGACGGCCCGCTCGTGCTTTGGGAGAATTTCGCTTATCGCATCCTGCGTTTCTTGCTCCATCAGATGTCCGCGCTCGTCGAACAAAATCAGCTCCGTGGCATCCACGAAGTCAAACCCCAGAAAGTGCGCCATCAGCAGCGCGTTGAGGTATTCACCGCGGCTTGCGATGTAGTCACCCCCCGCGCCCCCGTTCAAGTCGTCGCGTATCGTGTCGAACTCGCGTTCGAGATCGAGCGCATCGGCCGACAGTCCCAGGCTGAGCGCCATGGCGCTAAACCGGTCACGTACGACCTGGAACAGCTGGTCCCACGGCAGGTTGTGCTCCACGTGCGTCTGGCACAGGTACAAAAGATCGGTCAGCTTCGTATCCGTCTCGTATCGCTTCCCCGGCGCCGACACGACCAGAACGCTGCGGGTCGGATCTGCCTCCACGATGCTCTTCACTTTCTTAAACTGGATGACGTCTGCGACGGAGCTCCCGCCGAATTTTGCTACCTTGATGCCCATAGTCCCGATCTCCGATGTCTCTGTTTTTCCAGATTGCATGACAGGTCCGGCGGATGGCCGGACCTGTCGCTGCTGCCATTTTACACGGCATTAATTATATCATATTCCTGCGGCGCTGTGATTACAGTTATGCGTCTTTTTGTGCATCCTTCCGCAGTGCGTCGACCTTGTCGGTCCGCTCCCACGGAAGATCGAGATCCGTGCGCCCGAAATGGCCGTACACCGCCGTGCTCCGGTACCTCGGAGCCCGCAGATCCAGATCGCGGATGATGGCAGCCGGACGGAAGTCAAAGTGTTTTTCCACGAGGGCAGATATGGCTGCGTCGGTCAGCGCACCGGTGCCGTGGGTGTCCACGCGCACGGACACGGGCCGGGCGATGCCGATGGCGTACGCCAGCTCGATTTCGCAGCGGTCCGCAAGCCCCGCCGCCACGACGTTTTTGGCTGCATAACGGGCGGCATAGGTCGCAGAGCGGTCGACCTTGGTCGGATCCTTTCCGGAGAACGCTCCGCCGCCGTGCCTTGCGTAGCCGCCGTACGTATCGACGATGATCTTCCGGCCCGTCAGGCCGGAATCCCCGTGGGGCCCGCCGATCACAAACCGGCCTGTCGGATTGACGTAATAGATCGTGTCGTCGTCCAGAAGCTCTGCCGGCACGACCGGGCGGATCACCTCGCGTATGACGTCTTCGCGGATCTGCTCCTGCGACACATCCGGATTGTGCTGCGTCGACACGACGACCGTATGCACGCGCACGGGTTTGTCATCCTCGTACTCCACCGTCACCTGCGTCTTTCCATCCGGCCTCAGATAGGTCAAAACACCGCTCTTGCGGACTTCGGCGAGGCGACGCGCCAGCCGGTGGGCAAGCGCGATCGGCATGGGCATCAGCTCGGGCGTCTCGTTGCATGCGTAGCCGAACATGAGACCCTGGTCGCCGGCGCCGATCGTGTCGATGCCGTCATCCTCCGAAAGCTTCCCTTCTTTGTATTCCAGCGCCCGGTCTACACCGAGCGCGATGTCGGGCGACTGCTGTTCGATGGACACCAGCACTCCGCACGAAAAGCTGTCGAAGCCGTACTCGGATTTCGTGTATCCGATGTCCCGGATTACGTCGCGTGCGATGCCCTGAAAATCGATGTAGCCCTTCGTCGTCAACTCGCCCATAATCTGACAGATTCCGGTCGTAGCCGTGACTTCGCAGGCCACGCGGCTCTGCGGGTCCTGCCTGAACGCTTCGTCGAGAATCGCGTCTGCGATCTGGTCGCACAGCTTGTCGGGATGCCCTTCTGTTACGGATTCCGATGTGAATAATTTTCTGCTCATGTAGTACCTCCCCGGTATGCCTGCAGCTATAAAATGATAGAAACCTCTTCGTAAAGAAGAGGTTTGTAGCGGTTACATTCCTCATCTCTCAGATCTCTCTGTAGGATGTAGCACCTTGTTGCCTGCGGTCGCATGCGCGCCGCCGCTTCAGGTTGCCGGGCTTCACAGGGCCTAGTCCCTCTGCCACTCTCGATGAGTTCTATTCAGTTTCTGAGGACCACTCTATCACCGGCGGCAACGGCTGTCAAGCAATTGCAAATTTTCCGCACGCATTGCGGTTGCCGCCTTACGGGCGGCATGTTATCATAAGTTGTGTCGGTAAAAAACCGACGAAACCGACAGAAATAGCGAGCAAGCAACGTGCCGTATCGCAGCTGTTCAGCAGAAAACACGACGGTTGCGGCGGAAGCGATACGCAACTCGCACATTGCAGCTCCATTAGACGGGAGGACGTATGGATATCAGGCAGGAAGTCAAAGCAATCGAACAGGAAGTCATCGAACTGAGGAGGGATTTTCATCGTCATCCGGAACTGGGATTTGAAGAGTTCCGCACGGCAGGCATCATTCGCGACTATCTAGGTGCTCTAAATCTGGACGATGTGCTGACGTGCAGCGGCACCGGGACCATCGGCATCCTGCGCGGCGGAAAACCCGGGAAAACAGTGATGATGCGAGCCGACATCGATGCCCTGCCCATCCAGGAAGAAAGCGGCGAGCCGTTTTCTTCGGAAACGCCAGGCGTGGCGCACGCGTGCGGACACGACGGTCACACGGCCATGCTGCTCGGAGAGGCGAAGATCTGGGCGGCACACCGGGATGAAATTCCAGGCACGCTCGTGTTTCTGTTCCAACCAAACGAAGAGGATGCCGGCGCGCAGATCATGATCGATGACGGCGCCATCGAGATGGCAGGCAATCCCGAAGCGGTGTTCGGCTGTCACCTGAAACACAACTTTCCGTTTGGAACGATCGCTATGGTTCCCGGACCCATGATGGCCTCGAGTTATTACTTTAAGGTCACCATCCGCGGGAAAGGCGGGCACGGCGGCTACCCGCACCTGTGCATCAGCCCGATTTCTGCAGCGTCACACGTCATCGCTTCCATCGACACGTTCAACAGCCTCGAACAGAACGTGTTCCGCCCGACAGTGATCTCGATCGGCAAGATCCACGCCGGCGAAAAGGAAATCGTCATCCCGGACACGCTGGAACTCGAGGGGTCGATCCGCTGCCTGCACTTCGACCACCAGCACGTCCACAACCGGTTCCGGGAGATCGTCGAAAAGACGTGCGACCTGCACCGCTGCACCTGCGACATCGAGCTGAAGTGCGGGAATTCGCTGCTCGCAAACGACGAGCGGCTGTTTGAGCTGGCGCGCACTACGGCGGAGGATCTCGTCGGCATGGAGCATGTGCTGACGCGTGACGTAGCGGTGATGGGAGGCGATGACTTCGCCGAGTTCTCCAACCGCATTCCCGGCATGTACTACTTTATCGGCATGGGCGACCCCGAGCTTGGAACCGACGTGCCGAACCACAACTCGAAGTTCCGTCTGCACGAAGGCTCGCTTGCCATCGGCATGGAGATGCAGATGAACCTCGTCATGAACTATCTGAACAGGTAAGCGATTTGAGCAGATGCGGCAGGCTGCATGCAGCCTGCCCGCACAGAAGTGGCAGTTGAGGCTGTCTTTCAGAGAAACAGGAGGAGCCATGAATATCAAAAAAGAGATTGAAGCGATTACAGGCGAAGTCATCGAAATGCGCCGGGACTTCCACCGTCACCCCGAACTGGGCTTTCAGGAGTTCCGCACCTCGAAAATCGTGCGCGAATACCTGGAATCGCTCGGGCTCGACGAAGTTCACACCTGCAGCGGCACGGGCGTCGTCGGAATTCTAAAGGGCGGAAAGCCGGGCAAACGGGTCATCCTGCGCGCAGACATCGATGCGCTGCCCATCCAGGAAGAGAGCGGCGAACCGTTTGCGTCCGAGACGCCGGGCGTGGCGCACGCGTGCGGGCACGACGGTCACACGGCGATGATGCTGGGCATGGCAAAAATCTGGGCTGCCCACCGCGAAGAGATCGAAGGTACCATCGTATTTCTGTTCCAGCCGAACGAAGAGGATGCCGGCGCGCAGATCATGATCGACGACGGCGTGATGGACATTACCGGAAAACCGGATGCGATCTTCGGCTATCACCTCTGGTCGACCATGCCGCTCGGTTCCATCGGCGCGCATCCCGGCCCGACGATGGCTTCCAGCTATTACTACAAGGTGAAGATTCACGGAAAAGGCGGTCACGGCGGCTATCCGCACACGGCGATCAACCCCATCGACGCAGCGACCTACGTGCTCAGTGCAATCAAGAGTTTTACGACGCTCGAGCAGAACGTGTTTGACCCGACCGTCATCACCTGCTGCATGATCCACGCGGGCCAAAAGGAAATCATCGTTCCCGAGACGCTCGAGATGGAAGGTTCCATCCGCTGCCTGCACGTGGAGCATGAGCGCGTGCACGCCCGGTTCCGCGAAATCGTGGAGCAGGCCTGCGCGCTATGCCGCTGCACATGCGAAATCGAACTGAAGTGCGGCAACTCGCTTCTGAACAACGATCCGGCGCTCGCAGAGCTTGCGCGCCAGGTCGCCTGCCGCATCGTCGAGCCGGACATGGTCTACACGAAAGATATCGCCGTGATGGGCGGTGACGACTTCGCCGAATTCCTGCAATACGGGCCCGGATTCTACTTCTTCGTCGGCATGGAAGACGAAGCAAGCGGCGTGGGCGAAGACCATCACCACCCCGGATTTCGCGTGCACGAAGACGCTCTGCCGCTCGGCATGGAGATGCTCATGGAGCTCGTGACGGAATATCTGGCGAAATAAAAGGTTGCGCCCATTTCGGAGAAGAAGAGAAACGGCCACGTCCCGGTTGAAATGACACTTGGAGGAAAGGGACGCGGCCGTAGTTTGCAGTTTTAATCGCAGAATTTTCGATTATGAGTGGATTTCTGCGAGTGGAGGTTGAGATACTGAACACTTTTGCGGAAAGTGTTCAGTATCTCTGCAAAATGGGGGTTGGATTCACACAAGATCGACTTTTTTGTCTAAAAAACGCCAATTTACATCGGAACGGCCGGTCGAATCCTTGCCGGCGGCCGAATCGGAACGGCCGCAATCGCATCACTCTGCAGCACAGCCGCAGAAGTCGAGCGCAGCGGCGGTGAACACGCGGAAGCTTTCCTCGATGGCGGCCGGGTCGACGCATTCTTCCTTCGAGTGGGACATGGCAATGTCGCCCGGCCCGTAGATGACGACCGGCACGCCGGCGTAGTGCCCGAACAGGCCGGCATCGGTCCAGCACGGGCAGCCGACGAGCTCTGCATCCCGCCCGGAAACCGACTCGAGGCTCCGCTTTACGATCTGTACGAGCCGGTCGTCTTCGCGCTGCTCCATGCCCTGATGCACGTACCCGGATGCCATGACGCTGGTGTCGAGCACCGAAAGCGTGCAGCGAAAATCCGGATCCTCGCGCTCGAGGCGCTCCACGAGATCGGTCAGCTCCTTATACATGCTCTCGTACGTCTCCAGACCGGGAATAAACCGCCGGTCCATTTCGACGATGCATTCTCCGGCCACCGTCGACAGCTGCGTGCCGCCCCGGATGACGCCGATGTTCAGCGTCGCGTGGCCGAGCAAGGGATGGCGTCGCTCTTTGAGCCTGGGTGTCAGCTCCTCGTCCAGCGCCCGGATCAGGCGGTTGGCTTTGAGAATCGCGTTGATGCCTTCGTCCTGCTTACCGCCGTGGACCGTTTTTCCAAGGACGGTAAACTTGAACCACTCCAGCCCTTTTTGCGCGATGCCGATCGCGTCGCGGCCCATCGCCTCTCCGACGATGACCGCATCGGCTGTAAGGCCTTCCTCCAGCAGCGCGATCGTGCCGAGGCTCGCTTCTTCTTCGTCGGCGACTGCGGTATAAATCAGGTCACCCGCCAGGCGGACTCCGCTGCGCTTCAATGCGATCAGAGCGCCGGCCATGGCCGCAAGCGGCCCCTTCATGTCCGACGTGCCCCGCCCGTGCAGCAGTCCGTCGTCTTTGATGTACGGTTCGAAAGCGCGGAGCATATCGTAGGCGGGAACCGTGTCCATGTGACCGTTCAGCATCAGCGTGCGCCCTTCTGCGTCAACACCTGTTCCCGGGAGCCGGGCAACGGCGTTGAACCGGCCGCCGCCGAGATCCTCGATTCGGTATTCGATGCCTTCGCTTTCAAACAGGCGCGCCAGATACTTCGCCATCGCTTCTTCCTGCTTCGGCATTCCGCTGTAGGAGGGGATGGCCACCATTTCCATCGTCCAGCGGAGCAACTCTTCCCCGCTGACGGCGGCAAATGCCTTCGCTGCGGCATCGCCCGGCACGCAGCCTGGTTTATCTCTTTGCATGGGAGTCACTTTCTGCGGCGGTCAGCGCAAGGTAGTCCGCATAGATTACGGCGGCGTTCACGAAGCTCTCTTCCGGCGTGCGCTCGTTTTCCTCGTGCGCCGAACTCGGATCGCCGGGGAACACCGGCCCCCAGCACACGCAGTTGCTCATCGTCGACGCATAGGTCGACCCACCGGCTATAGCGAAGCCACCCGCGTATCCGTACTGCTCGTATACGCGGTTCATCTCCGCGATGAACGGCTCGTCCGGATCCACCATGGACGCTTCCGTCACATCGTGCGTCACGTACGTAAAGCCGTATCGTTCCGCCAGAAGGTCAAACGCCCGCTCAATGTCCGCCCGCACCGTGCCCATCTTCGTGCGGATGTTGACGTTGAGCATCACATGCGTTTCGTCCACGCGTTTTATGATCGTGGGTGACGCGAGCGTGACGCCGACCTTGACCCCTTTGTAGGTGTCGGCCCCGTCGTCGATGGCGAGCGGCCGGCCGTTGTTGTCGTTTGTAAAGTGATCGTTTATAAAGCGAACCATGTTCAGTTCCCCGACTTCCGGATCGGCCGCAAGCTTCAAAATAGCGTTGTCTCCCTGCGCCGGTATGGAGCTGTGGATAGACTTTCCTTCAAACCGGCGAAGCGGTCCGCCGATGCGCTGAAACTCAGCGCCCGACGGTATGGTATTCGGGCTGTCGCCCGAAGCGATGTGGCTGAACTGGCGCAGGGCCGGCTCTTCGAACGTCAGACGGATATCGCAGTAACCGCTCTCGATGTTGTAGACGGGAAACTCTCCGTCCGGCGAGTATCCGTAGTCCGGCTCGCCGAATGCGGCTTTGTAGGATTCCATGTCCGTCCACTCGCTCTCCTCGGACGTGCCGACGATGAGGCGGATATTTTTTTTGAGCGGGATGTCGAGGTCGAGCATGGCTTTCATGGCGTACAGGCTCATGATGACGGGGCCCTTGTCGTCCACAATGCCGCGGCCCCACAGCATGCCGTCGTCCCGGGCCAGCTCAAACGGCGGATGCTTCCACTTTGAACGATCTCCGATGCCGACGACGTCAACGTGAACGAGGATGCCGACGGTCTCGTCGCCGGATCCGATTTCCGCATAACCGGCGTCCCCTTTCGGCGTCTTGCCGGTCCGCATGCCCATATCCTGTGCACGCTGCAGGACGTAATCGAGCGCAGCGGCTGTCTCTTCCGGTTTTTCGAGCAGGGACTCAAAGCGCATCAGGCGATCCGTATCGCGCAGCATGTCGTCCAGCTGCGCGTTCATATACTCAAGAAAATCGTTCTGTTTCATTTTTCTCCTCCTACACTAAGAAACACGCGACGCTGTGGCCGGGGCCCACTTCGACGAGTTCGGGCTCTTCCTTCCTGCAGCGGTCGAACGCCCGTGGGCAGCGGCCCGAAAACTTGCATCCCTCGATGCGGATAGCGGCGTTCGGCGTCTCGCCTTCGAGCACGGTCCGCCCGCTCTCCCGCACCTGGCCCGGCACGGGCATCACCGCCATGAGCGCCTGTGTGTACGGATGGAGGCCGCGTTTGATAATCTCTTCCGCCGCTCCGATTTCCATGATTTTTCCAAGATACATAATCGCGATTCGGTCGGAGATGAGCCAGGCAAGCGACAGATCGTGCGTGATAAACAAATATGCGATGTCCTGTTCGTCGCGCAGGCGGAGCATCAGCTTTAAGATGCCGGTGCGGATGGAAGCGTCGAGCATGGACACCGGTTCGTCGGCCACGATGAACTTCGGTTTGAGAATCAGGGCGCCGGCGATGACGACGCGCTGGCGCTGACCGCCGGAAAGCTCGTACGGATAGCGGTACAGATAATCGTCCGCCGGCGTAAGGCCGGCCTGCTCCAGCGCCTCGCGGACTCTGGCGTCGCGGACATCGGCAGATAGGTCGGTGCCGGCCACGTCCAGGGGCTCGGCGACGATATCTGAAATATAGTGTCTGGGGTTGAGGGACTGGTAGGGATCCTGGAAAATCATCTGTGCACGCTGGCGGAACGCGTGCAGCCCTTGCCGGTCCTGCGGGACCGGGGCGCCGTCGAAGGAGACGGTGCCCGACGTGGGCGACACGAGCTGCAAAATCGCTTTGCCGACCGTCGTCTTGCCGCTTCCGCTCTCACCGACGAGCGAAAGTATTTCGCCGCGACCGACGGAAAACGTTACGCCATCCACCGCCCGGACAACCGGAGGCTCTTTTTTAGAAAATGCGCTGAAGAACCCCTGCCTCACCTCGAAGTGAACGCGGAGGTCTTCGACGCTGACGATTGCATCTTTTTGTTGGCTCATCGTGTTTCCTCCACCAGGTGACACGCCACGGTGTGCTCCCCTCCGACGTGCCTCGTCAACGGCTCCTCGACTCTGCATCGGTCAAAAGCGTACTCGCAGCGCGGATGGAACCGGCAGCCTGCCGGCGGATCCAGCAGGTTCGGCGGATAGCCTTCGATGCCTTCGGGTATCGCTTTCTTGCCGTGGATGTTCGGGAAGCAGCGGATGAGTCTGTCCGTGTACGGGTGACGCGCGTGTTCGAAAATATCGGTGACGGTTCCGGTCTCGACGATCTTTCCTGCGTACATCACGGCGATGTGGTCGCACGTCTCGCCCAGAATCGACAGGTCGTGCGTAATGAGGATCATGCCCATAGACCGTTCGCGTCGGAGCCGCTCGAGCAGGTTGAGAATCTGCGCCTGAATCATCACGTCCAGCGCCGTCGTCGGCTCGTCGCCGATGATGAGCTTCGGATCGCACGCGAGCGCCATGGCGATCATGGCACGCTGCTTCATGCCGCCGGAAAACTCATGCGGATAGCGCTTATAGCGCTCCTTGGGGATCTCAACGAGATCCAGGAGCTCCTGCGATTTCTTCAGCGCTTCCTCTTTCGAAAGCCGTTCGTGCAAAACGATGGCCTCGGCGATCTGCTCGCCGACCGTCAGCACGGGGTTCAGCGCGTTCATCGCGCCCTGGAAGATGATGGACACATCCCGCCAGCGGCGCTTGCGCAATTCGTTTTCGGAATCGAGCAGCACATCGTGACCATCCAGAAAAATCTCCCCGCCCACGATGCGCCCTTCCTTGGGGAGTAGGCGTGCGATGGACAGCGCACTCGTCGTCTTGCCGCAGCCCGACTCGCCCACGAGGCCGAGTGCCTGCCCGCTCTCCAGGTGAAAACTCACATCGTCCACCGCTTTGAGCATGCCCTTTGTCGTGGAGAAATACGTCTTCAGGTTCCGGACTTCCAGAAGATTCAAACCAGCTACCTCTCTTTCAGCTTCGGGTTCAGGATTTCGTCAAACGCATATCCCATGAGCGTAAACGCCAGCACGACGGCAACGACGCAGATACCGGGCGGCAGGAAGTACCACCAGGCGCCCGTGCTCGTGGCTCCTGTTTCGAACGCATAGTGCAGCATCATGCCCCAGCTCGCATGCGCGGGATCGCCCATCCCTAAAAAGCTCAGCGTCGTCTCGGACGTAATGGCTGCCGCGGCGACGAGGATGGTGCTGGCAAACACGAGCGGAAACACATTCGGCAGAATGTGGTACAGCATGATGTGACCGCTCCCGGCCCCGATGGATACCGTCCGCTCGACAAACTGCCGCTCGCGCACAGACAGCGTCTGCGCCCGCACGACGCGGGCCGTGCCCGCCCAGCTTGTGACGCCGATTACAAGGATGATGTTCCAGATGCTCGTACCCAATATGGCCGCAAGCACCATCATCAGCGGCAGCCAGGGAATCACCAGGAAGAAATCCGTAATGCGCATCAGGATATTGTCCACGGCCTTCCCGCTGTACCCTGCGACGATGCCGATCACGGTGCCGATCACCATGCAGAGCAGCGTGGCAAGCGCGCCGACGAGCAGCGAGACGCGCGATCCCGCGATGAGATACCCCAGCACGTCGCGCCCCATATCGTCCGTCCCGAGTATGTGGCCGGGTCCGGGCGGCTGCAGGATGTCCTCCACATTGCCAAACTCCATGACGTCAAACGGAAAGAAGAAGGGTCCGATGATTGCTGTCAGAACGAAGAATGCGAGCACGATCGTACCGGTGAGGGCCATCTTGTTCGCTTTCACCTGGTCGAGGAATTCCCGCATCCTCCTGCGCCTCAGATTCGCTTTTGTTTTGTTTACAGCCATGTCACCCTCCCATGCTCCGCACCCTGGGATCGACCATCTCGTACAGGATGTCGGACAGGAAATTTGCAAAGACGACTGCGACCGTAGACAAGAGGAATACGCCCTGCAGCAGCGGGTAGTCGCGATTGACCAGCGCGTTGTACATCAGGCTCCCAAGCCCCGGCCACGAGAACACCGTCTCGACCTGGATGGCTCCTCCGACGATCATGCCGAGGTTGATGGCGATCAGCGTAATCATAGGGAGCATAGCGTTGGGCATCGCGTGGCGCCGCAGCACGTAGCCGTCCGAAAATCCTTTCGCCTTCGCCGTCGTGATGTAGTCTTCCGACAGCACGTCGATCACGGTGCTCCGCATCGTGATGGCGTACTCGCCGATCATCCCGAGCGTCAGGCAGATCATGGGCAGGATCATGTGGCGTAAAATATCCTGCAGCTGCGCCCATTGATCGACGAACAGCCGCCCCGGTGTCACCATGCCGCTGATGGGCAGCACTTTCAGATAGACGCAGAATATGAGGATGAGCATCATGCCGAGCCAGAACGTCGGCATGGAGTACAGCAGCAGCGACGTGCTCAACAGTCCGGTGTCCAGGGCCTTCCCTCTTTTCCATGCCGAGACGATGCCGAATACGATGCCGATGAGGATGGCGAAAATTTCTGCGACCCCGAGCAGCACCACGGTGGGCAGGATGCGCGCTCCGATCACGTCGAGCACCGGCTTTTTGTACATGAACGACACGCCCAGGTCGCCGGCTGAAAGGTTCTTGAGGTACACGAAGAACTGCTGGTACCACGGCAGATCGAGCCCGTACATCTTCCGGATGTTTGCAAGCATCTCCGGCGTCGCCTTCCCGCCGCGCGACAGCATGCTGACGATGTCGCCCGGGAGCACGCGGAACAGGAAGAAGTTGAAAAGCAGAACGAAGAATATCGTGATAAACGCGTACACCAGCTTTTTAGCGATGCGCTTTTTGTCCATTGTTTCTCCTTTTTAAAGTGAACGGCGGCGAGAAATCCGCCTGCGTATGTCTGCATCCTGCGGCATATCATCCGCCGCAGGTACAGGTGCAATGGCTCAAAGCAGGCGGCATGGCCACCGCCTGCTTTGAAACCGTGCCGTTATTCGACGGCTTTAATGTTCGTGTAGTTCCAGGCGGAACCGTTCATGTAGATGCCGCCTTCCCCTTCGGGGATCTGTCTGTAATTTGTCCACTTATCCGAGCGAATGGCCTGGATGTCGTTATCGTAGATGTAGATAATGTAGTGCGCGTTGTCGTAAGCGATTTTGAGCGCCTCGTGCACGGCTGCAATGCGCGCATCTTCGTCCATCAGCGTCTGCTGCAGGAAGTAGAGTTCGTCGTAGCGCGCGTCGGAAAATCCGGTTTCGTTCAGGTTCCACCACTCATCCGTGATGAAGATCCGCATGATCGCCGGGGGATCCGAATCTGCCCCCCAGCCCCAGATGAACATCTCGTAGTCACCCACGTACACCAGGTCGCCGAGCGCTCCGCTGTCCATCGTCACGAGCCGAAGCTCGATGCCTGCCAGCTTGCAGCCGGCGGCCATCATCTGCGCCGTCTTGACTTCCGGCGTGTTGTCCGCGATGGTGATCAGCTCAAACGACAGCTTCGTGCCGTCGGCCGCTTCGCGGATGCCGTCGCCGTCCGTATCCCGGTAGCCGGCCGCTTCGAGCAGGGCCGCTGCCTTGTCGGGATCGTAGGAACGAAGTTCGTCGCCCGTGGGCGCATAGTGGTAGTCGGTCGACGGATTGACCAGCGTCGTGCCGATGTCACCGGCGTCTCCGTACGCCATGCTCGCGATCTTTTCTTTATCCATGCAGTACTCGATGGCGTGGCGGATGACCTTCTCCCGGAGCAGCGGATTGCCGCCCTCGTACTCGGATTCGGGCCACGTGTTAAATGCGACATAGGAGAAGCCCGGGACGTCTGCGAGCACGAGATCGACGTTCTCCGCTTTTTGCATCTGCTCGATCTGCGCCGCTGTGAGCCCGGTCGCGCCGTCGATTTCGCCTAACAGCAGCGCCTGAGCCGCTGTGTCTGCATTTTCGTACAGCACGAATACGATGTGCTCGATGTCGCCGGGGATATCCATAAAGTAGTTTTCGTTCTTCGACAGCTTGATAAACCCTTCGCCTTCGCTTGTAAATTCAAACGGTCCGGTGCCGATCGGATGGTCGTTACCGTATTCGTACGGATCGTCGAGCTCCTCCCAGATGTGCCTGGGTACGACGGGTGACGGATTCATCAGCATATTCGCTTTCGTGTACTCCGTCTGCATGACCACCGTGTAATCGTCGGGACAGCTGATGTCTGATATTCCGTCCATGTAGCTTGAGTACATATAAGCGTCTTCTTCGACAAACAGTTCGTAGGAAAATTTAACGTCGTGTGACGTAAACGGCTCGCCGTCGTGCCAGGTAACACCCTCTGCGAGATGGAATGTCCACGTCAGATAGTCATCCGATACCTCCCAGCTTTCGGCCAGGCAGGGAACGGAATTGTGCTGCTCGTCGTAGCGCACGAGCGGGTCATACACGAGCATCAGCACTTCGTCGGATACCGACATCCACGCCGACAGCGGATTGAGCGTATCCACTTCCTGGGAGATGGCGATTGTGAACGTATGACCTTCGTCTACCATACCTCCGGACCCGCATCCCGCTGCGCATAAAAGCATAACAAGCGTAAGCAGCAGGGCGATCCGTTTCTTTGCGTTCATTCGTCTTGCCTCCTTCATTCCCGTCTCCGGGATTCCTGTACAGCAACATTTTTTATCTTCAAAGCAAATTAAAGCAATTTGCTTATTGAAGCGAGTTTAACGAACACCGCTTTCCAATACTTCGAACGTCTTGCGGTCGGCATCGAGGCGCACCTGCACACCCATCGGCAGCGTGGCCAGATCGTCTGTATGACCGAGGGGCAGCCCATAGAGTACCGGCACACCTAAGTCCTGCAAGTAGTACTCGAGCACTTCTTCCGCACAGATGCTCGAATAAAAGCCCGGCTCGTGCTTGTTCGGTACGCATGCGTGGCACTCTCCGATGACGACGCCGGCCAACTGCTTCAACTTGCCGGCATTTCGCAGATGCGACAGGTTGTGATCCATGATCCACGGCTCGCTTTCCACTTCTTCGAGCAGCAGGATTTTGCCTGCCGTATCGATTTCGTACCGGGTGCCGAGACTGGCGCAGACCAGCGTCAGGTTGCCGCCTGTGAGCGCGCCTTCCGCAACGCCCGGCGCCATGGTGTACAGCCATTTCTTCTCGTTTGCAACCGGGATGTTCCCGATCGGTTCTGCCTGTGCGAGCGCCTTAAAGAAGTATTCCTTCGTATAGTCAGTCAGATCTTCGCTGTTAAAACGGGACATGCCCGGGCCGTGGAACGTGACGAGACCGGCCAGCCGGCCGATCGCCAGGTGCAGGGACGTCAGATCGCTGAACCCGGTAAAGATCTTCGGGTTGTTCGCAATCAAATCGTAATCGAGCCGATCGATCAGCTGAGCGGACCCATAGCCGCCCTGCGTTACGAAAATCGCATCCACGTCGTCGCGCCGGAACATCTCGTTGATATCGTGCGCACGCTCTTCCTCCGACGCGGCGGTAAAGCCGTGCTGCTTGTTGACGTTTTCCCCGAGTGCGATGCGATATCCCATCTCTTCGATGTATTCGACGGCGCGCGGGACTTCGCTCCGGGTCGCCGAAGGGCTCGCAGGGGAAACGACACCGATCGTGTCGCCCTTTTGCAGACGCTTCGCTTTAATCATGGGGGCTCCTTTCTGTCGGTTGCCGCCTGTCTGTTGTTGAACGTTGCACATCAATTGTCAACCGCTGGCCGCACAACATAGGATAATAAATATTTGATGTTCATATTATAAACCAATTGTTCATACTGTGGTTTTATGATATACTACTTTCAGATTTGGTTCAAGTAAAAGTTTCAATTTCTTTGCATCGTTTGAGCAGGAGGCTATCAAAGCTATGGAAAACGTAAGCGTCACACGCCGCGCAGCAGGGCTGGATGCCGGGAAAAAAGTCGGCAGTATCGACAAGGCGCTCATCACCCTCGACGTGCTGGCAAGCGAACCGTACGCATTCAGCGTTGCCGATGTCGTCGCACGCACCGGATTCAACCGGACGACCGTCTACCGGACGCTGCAGATTCTGCTCGCCCGGGATTATGTGCGCCACGATCGCGAGCGCGACAAATACCAGATCGGCCATGCGGCATATCACACGGGCATGATCTACCTTCACAATAAAAGCTATCAGGACAAGGTGATGGATATACTCGTTGAGATTTCCGAGCTGACGAAGGAGTCGGTCGGAATGGCCGTCCGCGAAGGGGATAAGATCATATCGCTGCTGGAGGTCGAAATCCACCAGCCCATGAAATTCAACGATTTTCCGGGCCGGTATTTCCCGCCGAACAAGGGCTGTTACGGGAAATGCATCACGGCCTATCAGGGTGACGAGGCGATTGAACGCATCCTGAACGGGCAGACATTTGAAAAAACCTGTTACAATACGCTGACGACAAAAGAGGAATTGCTGGAAGAGTACGCCAGAATCCGGGAACAGGGGTATGTGACGAGCATCGACGAGCTGCACATCGACGGCATCGGAGCCGGCGTGCCCATCTTCGACCGAAAGGGGCAGGTGAACGCCGTCGTCGCCGTCGCATTCTTCCGCGAAGAGGGCTGGACGGAGAAGCTGGAGCGGTTTAAAGATATCCTGCTCAGCTATCAGGACGAAATCCAGCAGTGCATGCCGTAGGCGGCCGACTGTGGAAAAATGCAACGGGGTAAACCGCAGGCAGAGAATATAAAAAAGAGGAACACGCTCGTTCCTCTTTTTTTATATTCACTGCGTGCAAGGACCGGAAGCCGTTAAGCGACTTCCGGTCCAAAACAATTTCCGATGTTTTTCAATCTGCCCGGACTATACGCCCCAGGCGACCGCCACGACGATGAGCACCGCCTGCAGCAGGAACATCATGCCGAACAGCGGCGTGATGAACTTGTACCACTTGTCCATACCGATACCCATGATGCCGCACTCTGTCGCCACGGCCGTCGGCCAGAACATATTGGAGAAGCCGTCGCCGAACTGGTAGGCCATGACCGCCACTTCTCTGGACAATCCCACCAGATCCGACAGAGGCGCCATGATTGGCATCATGACGACCGCCTGACCCGAGCCGGAAGGAATAAAGAAGTTAACGACGTTCTGAACCACCAGCATACCGACGCCGGAGATGGAAGTAGGCAGGGTACCCACGAGGTTCGCCAGATAGTTGACGGCGGTGTCGATGACCTGCCCCTGATCCATGACGACGGAAATCGCGCGGGCAAACCCCACGAGCATGGCACCGAACATGGCGCTCTTGCAGCCGGCCACGAACATGTCACCCATTTCGGTCAGCGTCAACTTATTGATGAACATGGTCACGACCATAAAGACGAAAAACAGCGAAGCCAGCTCCGTCAGATACCACCCCAGAACCACAATCCCGTATGCGAGGGCGACAATCAGCAAAACAAACCCGGCCAGGCTCAGCCGCTGCTCTCTGGTAAAGGGCATGCTGATGACTTCGTCCCGGGATTTGACATTCTCCAGACCTGCCAGGGCGTTAGGATCTCCGTAGAGGATGCTCTTGGTTGGATCCTTGCGGATTTTTTTGGCATAGTGCATGGTGTAGGCCATGGACAACCCGAGAAACAGAACGAACGTGATGATGCGCATCGCCGTCAATTTAGGCTGAATCAGCGGAATCTCGGCGACGGAACTGGCGACGCCGATGGTGAAGGGATTCAGGATCGCTGCCGCAAATCCGGTGGCGACGCCGACGAATACGATCGCTCCGCCGACGATCCGGTCGTACCCCAGCGTCACAGCGATGATCATAAATGCGGGTATCAGACCGTACGTCTCCTCGAACATGCCGATGGTCGTACCGCCGATGGCGAACAAAATCATGAAGAACGGAATGATCAGGTGATCCTTCTCGCCCAGCTTGCGAAGCATGGCGCCTGTGAGCGCGTTGAGCGCCCCTGTTTCGGAAAGAACATACACGTAGGCTGCCGCAAATAATATAAAGAATATGATATCACCGGCCTCCACCACGCCATCAAAGAGTGACATGATCATCCCCCAGGGGCCCACGGGGGATTGTTCTTCTGCATACTGGAAGCTGCCGGGTACGACCAGGTTTCTTCCGAGTTCTTCGTTGTACTCAAACTGGAAGTTACCTGCCGGAAGAATCCAAGTCAGCGCCATGCTGAGTGCGATGATTATAAGCATAATCACATATGCATGGGGCATTGAAAGCTTTTTCTTTTTCTTCTCACTTTCGCTCATTTTTCTCTCCTCCTGTACGATTACTTTTTATCTAGCAGCTGCTTCTTTGCTGTTTCGATCTGTTCGGGGCGGATGGCCAGATCCACGGCCATGCCCGCCATGGCGCAGATCGTCTGATGCATTTTTTTTCTTGCCTCGGGGCTGTCCACCAGCTTCAGGGCGCTTTCTTCGTGCGCATAGAAAACATCCGGACCGTCCAGACCCACCTCTACGTAGGACGTGGGACAGACGTGGCTCACATTCCCCACATCGGTGGAACCTGCAGCCTGAGCCGCCATTTCGGGGGTGACGGTGGGCTTGACGCCGTTGGCTTCGAAATAGGCATCCGCCAGTTCCTGAAGCACCGGCAGGTTGATGAGATTGTCCATGGGGAGCTCGGGCTTTTTGATTTTCAACTTCGCCCCGGTCATCATCGCCGCTCCTTTGGCTACGTTTTCGACCCGGGCGATGACCGTATCCAGATAGCTCCGGTTTTCGGACCGAATATAAAACAGGCAGCTGGCCTTGTCCGGAACGATGTTGGCCGCCTGCCCGCCTTCTGTGACGATGCCGTGAATCCGGACATCAGGCTTTACGTGCTGACGGAGGGCATTGATCCCTGCGTACATCAGCTGAACCGCATCCAGCGCGTTGATGCCGTTCCACGGAGCGCCGGCCGAGTGAGAAGCGATGCCTTTGTACTCAAAGATCCGCGCATCCATCGCCAGTGCAACAGAACAGGTGGAGGTCGCATGGGAGAGATGCGCCTGAAAAGCGACGTCCACATCGTCGAAGGCACCGCGCCGTGCCATTTCCACTTTTGCGCCGTAGGTTTCTTCCGCCGGCGTTCCAATCAGGGCGACTCTGAACCCGAATTGATCCGCCAGCCGCGCGAGGACCACCGCGGCGCCGGCCGCCGTCGATGCGATCCAGTTGTGACCGCAGGCGTGGCCGTTCTCCTTGTTTTTCCCGTAACCGGGAAGGGCATCGTACTCCGCGAGAAAGGCAAACAGCGGTCCCTTCGTTCCGTATTCGGCGCGGAATGCCGTCTCAAAATCTGCATACGGGGCGGTTACGGTAAACCCCTTTCTTTCCATAAAGTCCACTAAATACTTTGCCGACAGGTATTCCTGCAGACCCAGTTCCGGATGAAGAAAAATGTAATGGTTGACATCCTCGAAGTCTGCGGCCTCTTTTCGCTCGACTTCCTCCACGAGCTCCTGGATCTCTTTTCGATTCATCGATTCACCTCCGTCATGTTCCGTGCTATAATCCTGTTATGGAAAATAATTTATCCCAAAACCTGAATAGTTTCCGGGGATGGATCCTCGTGTTTCTGCTGATGCACGCACCCATCGCCCTGTATAACCTCACCGGCGGCCTTACGCTGGCCGGAAACCTGATCCGGTCAGGCACTTCCTGGTGGTTCGTCTCGTTGAACATCCTCCTTTCTCTCCTGCTCCCGGTCTGCCTCTTGCTTCTGCTGAAGCGCAAGGCCGCATTTCGCTGGGTGTACATCGGTTACGCGGCTCTGATGTCGGCCAATTTTCTGATGCAGCAGGGTGTCCATGCACTGTCGGTAATCGTAGCTCTTGCCTGTACCGTCCCCTGGGTCCTGTATCTGTTCCGGTCCCGCCGCGTCGCTGCAATCCTCGCCCGTTCCAGCCGGATTGAAGACTGATCTGTAGAAGGCGCAAAGTGTTTACTTGTTCACAATATGAACACTCTGTTCGTACTTTGATTTGACCATATGCCATATTTAGGTATATGTCAAACGAAATTTTTGCTGACGGGATCGATTTTATACATAAAAAAGGAACGCAGGCGTCGGATGAGAGACGCTTGCGTTCTTCATTTGCATATTCTCGGCGAAGGGGAGACTTACTGCGTTCCTTTTACTCCTTTTGTCCGTAGACGACGGTCACGCTGGCTTCGATATCCATGCTTCCCGCGGTAATCGGGCTGGCGCCGAAGCCGGCGTCCCGTGCCATCGCATACACGGCCGGCGCAGACTCCCGAAAAAACGACGGCGCGCCCTCTCCCTCGTAGATATGGAGCGGCTTTGCAAGGGTCAGGCCCTCGCTTGCGCAGATCAGCTCTGCCTTTTCCCTGGCGTCGACCAGAGCCGCCGTCAGCGCCTGCCGGTAATATTTTTCCCGGTCACGCACTTGAAAATCGATGCCGCCGGACAGATTGAGCCCCTCCTGGAAAAGCGCATCGAGCACGAGCGGCAGCGCCTCCATGTCGTACAGAGTAAGCCGGATGGAATGCTCCACTTCGTACCCCTCGAAAAGCTCCTGATTGTCCCGGTAGCTGTATACCGGGCCGACGTGATAGGCTGCGGTCTTGATATCCGCATCGTCAATATGGAACTCCTTTAGCCGCTCCATCACCTTCAGCATCACGGTCCGGTTTTGCTCCTGACCGCTCGCGACTTCTTTGTCGCGCGTCTTGACTCCCAGATGCAGATGCGCCATATCCGGCTGCACGCTGACGATTCCCCGGCCGTTGACCTGCACACTTCTTTCTTTCATAAGACTCAATCCTTCCTTCCACTTGCTTGTCTGAGCGACAGATGTAGCTTCAGTCTTCAGCTGCATGCGGAGCCGGCGACTGCGGTTTCAACCTTCAGCTGCATGCTGATCCGGCGGCTGCGGTTTCAGTCTTCAGCTGCATGCTGATCCGGCGGCTATGGTTTCAGTCTTCAGCTGCATGCTGATCCGGCGGCTGCGGTTTCAGTCTTCAGCTGCATGCTGATCCGGCGGCTGCGGTTTCAACCTTCAGCTGCATGCTGATCCGGCGACTGCGGTTTCAGTCTTCAGCTGCATGCGGAGCCGGCGGCTATGGTTGATTGAAGCGGATCGTGTTCCAAAATCCGCCAAATGCACGATTTGTCGAAATAATGGGCAGAATTCCGCCAAATGCACGATAAAAGTAGATGAATCGGCAGAATATGGGCTAAATTGCCTGATTTGCACGATTTATTTCCATATTATGGATATTAATCGTGCATTTCGTTGAATTTGGCTCAAAAAAGCCGATTTCAGTCCAGTATGTCGTGCATTTCAGCGATTTTGGCTCACCGGTCGGCGGTTTCGCCGCTCAATCGTGCATATCGGCAAATTCTGCCCATCGACCGGTTGAGTGGCGGCGCGGAGTGCCAGGCGGACCGGCGGCGCGACGAATCCTGCTCGTTCAATCGTGCATATCGGCAAATTCTGCCCAGCGACCGGTGGAGTGGCGGCGCGGAGTGCCAGGCGGACCGGCGGCGCGACGAATCCTGCTCGCTCAATCGTGCATATCGGCAAATTCTGCCCACCGACCGGTTGAGTGGCGGCGCGGAGTGCCAGGCGGACCGGCAGAGAAGCGGTGCGCTATGCCAGTCGGACCCACAGATCGGCGGCACGGCGGAACGCAGGCGCCGACCGGGGCGCTTGCGTTCCGTATTTGCATACTCCGGACAGGGAGAGGGATTACCCGCGTCTCTCCTTGTATATGCGGACGGTTCCTATCCCCGGATGTACAGCGCGTCGACGGCGGCGAGGCCCTCTTCGTACAGGAACACGGGATTGATGTCGAGTTCGGCCATGTCGTCTGCACGCTCGCAGGCGAAGTGCGAGATGTCGACGAGCGCTTTTGTAAACGCTTCCTTATCCAGCGGCGGCTGGCCGCGGTAGCCGCCGAGCAGCACGGCACTCTGCAGCGAATCGATCATGTGTGCAGCCTCGCTCTTCGACAGAGGCGCCAGGCCGAGCGCGGTATCCTTAAACACTTCCACATAAATGCCACCGAGCCCGCACAGCACGCACGGTCCGAACTGCGGATCGGTCTTGACGCCGATGATCAGCTCCGTGCCCGGCTTCATCATCTCGCCCACCTGCACGCCCTCGATGCGCGCCGACGGATCGTACGCTTTTGCATTTGAGATGACCCGATCGAACGCCTCTTCTGCTTCGGCGGCATTTCCGATGCCCAGCAAAACGCATCCGGCATCGGATTTATGCAAGATGTCCGGACTCTCGATCTTGACGACCGCTTTCTCGAGTCCGAGCGATTCGAACAGGCGGCCGGCCTCTTCGCGCGAAGCGGCAACCCCAAACCGCCCGCAGGGGATGCGGTCACAGATCAGCTTTTTGCTCGCCGTCTCCGCAAGCGGCTGCCGCGCCGGCCGCGCCCTGCCGGGCAGACACAGCCCGAGATCCTTGTCCGACGCATCGTACATCGCAAAATCCAGCACGTGTTTTATAACTTTAAACGCGTACACCGGCGTCGGCAGAATCGGCACGCCGAGCGCCTCAAAGCGCTTCGCATACGCCTGATTCCTCGTGTTCTCCATAAACGGCTGGATCATCACCGGCACGCTCCACTCCTCTTTCGCCAGGCGCTCGATGGCGTTGGAGACATAGTCCACGCACGGATCCACGATCTCCTCCAGAAGCGTAAAGCCGATGAGCATCAGATCCACAGCCGGATCCTTCATGATCGTCCCGTACGCTTCGGTGAGCGCATCCTCGCTGTACGCAAGCGTCGCCGTCATGTCGAGCGGATTGCTGACGTGCGCATACGACGGCAGCATCGCCGAAAGCTTTTCGACCGTGTGCGCCTCGTAATCCGGAAACTCCAGCCCGGCCAGATGCGCGATGTCGGCCACGATCCCCGTCTCGCCTCCGGAGAGATTCGCCGATGTCAGCCCGCGTCCCTTCGGCAGTTTTTTGAGCACCGACAGGGCCTGCGCCGTGGACATGAGCTCCTGCAGATCGTCGACGCGGATGACGCCGAATTTCTGAAACAGCGCATCGTACACGCGATCGGATCCGGCCATGCTGCCGGTGTGCGAGGCTGCAACCTGCTGCCCTTTTTCCGACCGGCCGACTTTCTGAATCACGATCGGCTTTCGGATCTCAGCCGCCCGTCGAAGCGCCGCCGTAAACCGCGCCGGATCGTTGACTCCTTCCAGATACAGCGCGACGACGCGCGTGTCCGGATCCTCGACGAGGAACTCCAGATAATCCTCCATCGTCACCACCCTGGAATTCCCGGATGAGATGCCGTACGAAAACCCCGGCGTGCGGCTGTCCATCATGGACAGCACGAACTGACCGCTCTGCGAAACGAGACCGATGCCGCCGGTGCGGTCACGCTGTTCGGACACGAACGCAAACGGATAGACCTGATCGACCGTGTTGATAAACCCGCCGCAGTTCGGCCCCATGAGCGCGATTCCGAGCTTCCGGCACAGGGCGATGAGCTCTTCCTCGTCCTTTCGCCCCTGCTCGTCCACCTCTCCGTAGCCGCTGGCAAATACGACAGCTGCCCCGGCTCCGGCCGCAGCGCCCTCCTTTAGGATACCGTTGATCGTCGCTTTCGGCGTGCAGATGACCATCAGATCCACCGCTTCGGGCAGGTCGGCCATGCTTTTATAGCAGGGAACGCCGAACACGGTTTCGCGCGTCGGACTGATAAAGTAGTACTTATCCGGCGACATGTAGGCCATGACGTTTCGGCAGGTATCGGAACCGAACCCCGCTCGCTCCGACGCGCCGACCACGGCGATTTTATTCGGTTTCAGCAGTTTCTTGATGTCCATCGCTCTCTCCGTTCTCAGATAAAGCAGGCCGCCGGAACGGCGGCCTGTCTGCATAGCTTCAGTTACTTCGCCGCTTCCATACCCTTGCGGAAGCAGGCTTCGTTTGCGGGAATCTTTCGACCGCGGCCTTCAAAGTAGCCGTTGATCTGCCCGATCAGGAACTCGGGGTCGAACAGATCGGACGAAGCCGCAAGCACGCCGAGCATGGCGATGTTAGCCCCTCTCGGATTTTCCAGCTCATTGGCGATATCCGTCACCGGCGCCTTGACGACGCGGATGTCGTCCCGATACGTCCGGTTTTCGTCGACGAGCGACGTGTTGACAAGAAGCAGGCCGCCGGGCTTGAGCATCGACTCGAACTTGTCGATTGCGGGCGCGTTCATCGTAAACACGATGTCCGCCTGCCGGATGACCGGACTGGCGATTTTTTTATCGCTGATTTTAACGGAGCAGTTCGCGGTTCCGCCGCGCATTTCCGAGCCGTACGACGGATAGAAAATGACGTTCTGCCCGTTCTTCATCCCGGCGTGGATCAGCAGCATCCCGGCCGTCAGTATTCCCTGGCCGCCGAAGCCGGCACAAATAATCTCTGTCATTTTGCGTCTCCTCCTTTAAACTCGCCCAGGGGGAAGTGTTTCGTCATCTCCTCCAGCAGGAATCTCTTGGAGTCCAGCGGCTCCAGATTCCAGTTCGTGGGGCAGGGAGACAGCAGCTCGACATAGCAGAGTCCCTGGTTGTCCAGATGCTTTTCGAACGCTTTTTTAATCATTTTTTTTGCACGGTTGACGTTGGCGGCTCCGACGAGCGCGCCGCGCGCCAGGTAGGGAATGTCAAACCCCGAAAACGCTTCTTCAACTTTAAACGGTTGCCCGAAGCGCACCGCGTCTTTGCCCAGCGGCGAGGACGTCGTCTTCTGACCCGGCAGACTGGTCGGCGCCATCTGGCCGCCCGTCATGCCGAAGATCGCGTTGTTGACGACGATGGCGATCACGTTTTCGTTGCGGAGTCCGGCGTGCATCGTCTCGGCCATGCCGATGGCGTACGCCGCCCCGTCTCCGTAGTAGGCGAGCACAGGGTTATCCCTGCGCGTCTTTTTAAGACCGATAGCCGTGACGAGCGTCCGCCCGTGCGCCGCCATGACGGTGTCGAAATGCCAGTCGTTCATGTGCATGGAACCGCAGGCGACGTCTACCGCCGTCAGCAGCTTGTCGGCCACGCCCATCTCTTCGGCGACTTCTGCAATCAAACGTCCGGCCACGCCGTGGCCGCAGCCTGGACAGAAACCGAAATGACTGAATGTAATCCGATCCGGTGCTTTCAATTTCATTACTGTCCACCTCCTTTGACCTCTTCCATCACTTCTTCGATGCGCACGATTAAATCGTTCGTATCCGTGATCGCAAAGATCGACCCGGAGTGATAGACCGGAACTCTGCAGCCGGTCGCAAGACGGATGTCGTCCATCGTCTGACCGAGCAGGTTCATCTCATTTGTAAGGAATGCCTTCGCATTCACCGCTTTTTCGAATGCCTTGACCGGGAACGGCCACAGCGTAATCGGCCGGATGAGACCGACCTTCAGACCTTTGGCACGGGCGCCTTCCACCGCTTCTTCGCAGACGCGGGAGCTGATGCCAAACGCCACGAGCACGAGCTCGGCATCCTCGACCTGAATGCTTTCCCAGCGCTGCTCTTCGGCTTCGATCTGTGCGTATTTGTCGCGCAGATAATCCTCATATGCGTCACCCATGCTGTAGAACACGTTCTTGACCGTCCGGATCGGTTCATCGGCCTTCGCGCCGCGCACCGGCCAGTCGTATTTGTTGAGGTCGTGATCCCGGAACTCCGGCAGCTCCACGGCTTCGATGCTCTGCCCGATGGCCGCATCGCTTGCGATGAGCACCGGATGGCGATACTTTTCGGCCAGGTCGAACGCGAGGACCATCAGGTCTGCATTTTCCTGCGCCGAGTTCGGTGCCAGCACGATCGTCCGGTAGTCGCCGTGACCGCCTCCGCGGGTCATCTGCCAGTAGTCGCCCTGACCCTGGAAGATGTTGCCCAGTCCGCTGCCGATCCGCATCACGTTGACGATGACGGCAGGCAGGTCGGCTCCGCACAGGTACGAAATACCTTCCTGCTTTAGTGAAAACCCCGGTCCGGAAGACGTTGTCAGCGCCCGTGCGCCGCCGGATGACGCGCCGTAGACCATGTTGACGGCGGCCAGTTCGGATTCGGCCTGCGTGTAGGATCCGCCCACCTCGTCCATCCGCCAGGACAGATATTCCAAAATTTCAGTTTGAGGGGTAATCGGGTAGCCGGCGAAAAACCTGCAACCCGCTCGAAGCGCCGCTTCCGCCAGTGCTTCGTTCCCTTTCATCAATACTCGTTCGCTCACGGTCGCCTCCTTACAGAATCTCAAATACGATATCCGGACACACGCGGTAGCAGGAACCGCACTGGATGCACGCTTCCTGATCGACCACGATGGTCCGATAGCCTTTTACGTTCATATGATCCCCAAACGAAATGGCCTGTTTGGGGCATTCCTCAACGCAGAGACCGCAGCCTTTGCATCGAGTTACGTCGGTCTTGATTTTTTCCATAGCACTCTCCATTCTTTAGTTGTCAGGAATATCGAACGTATCGGGCGCAAACATCTCCAGGGCGATGTCCCTGGTATAGCGTCCCGTCTTTTTCGCTTCTTCGAGCAAACGCCGCGTCTGCTTGCGGACGATGTATTCTGTGTCGTCGACGATGTCCTGCGGCACAGGGTCTTTGACGATGCGGAACACGAGCGCTTCGTAGATGCGCACGCCGCCTGTGTTAGCCACGAAGTCGATGACGACGTCGATGCCTTTTTTGTACAGGATCGCATCCGCCTCCGGCGTCGTCGGGATGTTAGCCGCCTCCACGACGAGCGACGCTTTGATGCTGTCGGCGTTGTCTTTGTGGATGACGTCTTCGAGCGCCGCCGGGATCAGAATGTCGCACGGCATGTCGATCCAGCGCGCATTGGGAAGGATTTCGTAGGAGGGGTCAAACGCCGCCGGGTCCATTTCTCCCTTCGGCTTTCTCGTCGCCACCAGCTTCCTGACGTCGAGCCCGTTCTCGCAGTACACCAGCCCGTTGACGTCTGCAATCCCCACGATTTTATAGCCCATCTTGTCGAGGCAGTAGGCGCAGCTCGCACCGACGGCACCGAATCCCTGGATGATGACCGCAGCGCCCGGCGCACCCTGCTTAAACGTCCACGCTTCGTCGGCCGCAAATGCAACGCCGTAGCCGGTGATCATGTCGTACATCCGGAATCCGTCGAACGTCATGCCGCAGGCGTCGTCGTGATTCTTGATGCCCTGCTGGATGGCCGGATCGGCCTGCATCGCTTTTGTCTGAGGCAGCGCCACACCCAGATCGGCAAGAATCTCGAGCACATCGGCGTAGTCGACGCCCAGATCGCCGCCGATGGATACGCCGGCTTTGATGTAGGGAAGCATCGCGGTCAGGTAGCGCCGCAACACGTCTCTGGCGTCGGGCGCTTTGTAGTCGTAGGCGATGCCGCCTTTGCATCCGCCGGTCGTCTCGGATTCGATGGCCTTGTATTTATAGCCCATCGTCGTCGCCAGGCGGATGACTTCTTCGCGCGTGACGGTCGGGTGCATCCGCGTCCCGCCTCCGCAATAGTTGCGAACGAAGTTGTAGGCACACAGCCATCCGCTCGCCTCGGTCTCCGTGTCGTTCCACTCCACGACAACGTACGGTCGTTTCTCTGCCATCGCTCGGCCTCCTGTCGTCTCGCTTCTTCGATTGTGCAATACCGTGTGTATGTGATATCCGCATGCATTTGCAGCAGGCGGAATTGAGGTTGCAATGCGTCCGTCGGGCTGCGTGGGTCATGTGGCTGTACCACTGACAGATTCGCGCTGTGCGGCTGCATGCCCGGCAGCTGCTTCTACGCAAACAGCAGTCAGCGCGGTTTAGGCTGGTAGCATGCACCGCCGGCAAATTCGCACTGTGTGGCTGCATGGCCGGCAGCTGCTTCTGCACAAAAGGCAGTCAGCACGGTTTAGGCTGGTAGCATACAACGCCATCTGATTGCAATAGGCACGCTGAATTGTATACATTATATCGTTCGCGGTCCGGCGTTTCAAGCAAAACACAGGACCGCAACGATTGGAATGGAGATGATAGCAAAAATGCGTTGCATTTTTGCTATCGCCCTTCCCAAACCGGAAATCCAGCGGATTATAAGGTGTTTGACGGTATAGTTTTATGAGCATCTAACGTGGCGGAACGGAGATGGGCGGGTTGGGAGCGGGCGTGTTCCTTATTTGCGTATTGCTGGCAGCAGGAGGAACAATTGTGTTCCTCTTTTCAAAATTATCGGCCAAAAAAGGAACGCGTTGGCCGGATTCGAAGCTAGCGCGTTCCTTATTTGCATACTGCAGGCGACAGGAGGAACAATCGCGTTCCGCTTTCAAAAGTTATTGGCTAAAGGAGGAACGCGTTGGCCGGATTCGGGGCGGGCGTGTTCCTTATTTGCGTATTGCTGACAGCAGAAGGAACAATTGTGTTCCGCTTTCGAAAAATATTAGCTGAAAAGGAACGCGCCGGCCAGATTCGATAAACCTCGAGTTAGACCACCCTCGTTAGAAGCCTCTGACGAGCCTGTCACGATATTCGGAACTGAAATAATACTTCATCTGTGGATATATTTACCGTTATATGTTATAATTACCATTATTTAGCATATAATATTTTCACCTATCGTTCCGCTACAGAACTAGTCACGCGCACCTGGAGGACATAAAACATGGCTGACTGTATAACCAATATTCAACGCGAATTAGAGTATCGCAAAAAGTTGCTTAAACAATACGAAGAGTGGATGCGTCACGCTCCGGAAGGCAGGATCAGCACGCGACGGGATCGACGCGGCAACAACTCGCCCTACCACCAATACACGGACCGCTCAACCGGTACAATACGACGGAGAACAATTGAACCGGGCGACTCGTCACTTCTACGCCAAATGAAGTTAAAAGTCTACATAGAAAAATGCATTCCACGCCTCAAGCGAAGTATCCGTGGAGTTGAACGAGCTCTCAGTTCGCTGGAGGAGTTTGACCCGCTGGAGATTGCTCGCTCCATAAAGGAATTCTATGCTGACTGCCCGCTGATGCTGGAGGATATTTCTCAAGCCGAAACGAATGCTGCCTGGGAGAATCTTACCGAGCGACAAAACACGCTATATCCTGAGCGTTTGCGATATCAGGGTCCCGGGGGCATGTATCGATCAAAATCTGAAATGATTATCGCAACTCAGTTGGCCCGCTTTGAGATTCCTTTTAAATATGAGCCGGGAATTACAGTTGGAGCATCTCGTTTTTATCCTGATTTTTTGATCCTCAATCCCAACAACGATGAGCTCGTCTACTGGGAACACCTCGGACTTTTGGACAAAAGCGAGTATCAACAGGCATTTGAACGGAAAATCAGCACCTATTGTTTTCATGGTATTCGGCCGGGTGATAATCTCATCCTGACGTGCGAAAGCGAAGATCGCCCGCTATCTTCTCTAAAAATTGAGCGCACCATCCGTGCTTATCTTCTCTAACTGCAAGTCAACATTGATATTGTAAGCACCTCGCACGTGGACACCGGTGGGTGGGATGTATCGGATCCGCTTTTGTGCGTTGCGTGACGTAGAAGGGGCGGGCGTGTTCCTCATTTGCGTATTGCTGACGGCAAGAGGAACAATTGTGTTCCTCATTCGAAAGTTATTGGCTAAAAGAGGAACGCGCCGGCCGGATTCAGGGCGGGCGTGTTCCTTATTTGCGTATTGCTGTCGGCAGAAGGAACAATTGTGTTCCGCACTCGAAAGTTATTGGCCGAAAGAGGAACGCGCCGGCCGGATTCAGGGCGGGCGTGTTCCTTATTTGCATATTGCTGTCGGCAGAAGGAACAATTGTGTTCCGCACTCGAAAGTTATTGGCCGAAAGAGGAACGCGCCGGCCGGATTTGAGGCGGGCGTGTTCCTTATTTGCGTATTGCTGACAGCAGAAGGAACAATTGTGTTCCTCATTCGAAAGTTATTGGCCGAAAGAGGAACGCGCCGGCCGGACTCAGGGCGGGCGTGTTCCTTATTTGTCTACCGCAGGCGGTCGGGATTCAGATCCAGCAGGTCCTCGACCACGAACAGGCCGTCTTTGCGGACGAGCTCGTCGTCAAAATACATCTCGCCGCCACCCCAGTCTTCGCGCTGGATCGAGACGAGATCCCAGTGCAGCGCACTGTAGTTGCCGTTGTCGGCTTCGTCGTAGCAGCGGCCCGGCGTCAGGTGGAAGCTGCCGCTGATCTTCTCGTCGAACAGCGTATCCTTCATGGGCGTCAGAATATAGGGGTTGACGCCGATGGCAAACTCGCCGAAATAGCGCGCGCCTTCGTCCGTGTCGAGCAGCTGATTGATGCGCTCCGTATCGTTGGCCGTCGCTTTTACAATGCGACCCTCTTCGACCTCGAAGCGGACATTCTCGTACGTAAAGCCCTGCTCCTGCGACGGCGTGTTGTATGTAATGTAGCCGTTCATCGAATCGCGCAGCGGTGCCGTAAACACCTCGCCGTCCGGAATGTTCATGTGGCCGGCGCACTTGATGGCCTGCATACCCGCCGTGCGGAACGAGATGTCCGTTCCCGGCCCCGTGAGCCGCACGGTATCGGTCTGTTCGAGACGCGCCACCAGCGCATCCATCGCCGCATCCATCACCGCATAGTCCATCGTGCACACGTCGTAGTAAAACTCCTCAAAAGCCGCCTGGCTCATGCCGGCCTGCTGCGCCATCGAGCTGTTGGGATAGCGCAATACACACCACTTCGTATGGTTGACCCGATAGTCGAGCACCGGGTTCAGCGCGCGGTTGTACAGCGTCATCTGATCGGCAGGGACGTCCGAGAACTCGGACGGGTTGTCTCGGGCGCGCACGGCGATGTAGGCCTGCATCTGCTCCATAAACGCCAGCTGATTGTCGTTCATCAGGCCGAGCTGCTCCTCCGTCGCGCCGAGCAGCAACTCCCGCGTAACAGAATCCTCGCGGCTGTTTACAAACGGAATGCCCCCCGCCGCGTACACATCGCGCACGAGCTGCCGGATGAGGGGAAGCGGCGCAGAGCCGGTGTATTCGATGAGACAGCGGTCCCCGCTGCGGATGTTGACGGAATGCGTGACCAGCACTTTTGACAGCTTCGCAATTCTTTCGTCCATGAGAATTCTTCCTTTCAGCAATTAGAGTACTTTTTCGATACGGCCTATCTTCAGATGCTGCACAGTACGCAATCTTCATCCGATTGCTCTGCACAGAATTCGATCATTGCTCAGTCTCAATTGTAGCATGCGGGTTCCACCACGTAGTCTGTGCATAAAACGGGTTCCACCACGTTGCCTGTGCATAAAACGGGTTTCCACCACGTAGTCTGTGCATAGAACGGGTTTCCACCACGTTGCCTGTGCATAAAACGGGTTTCCACCACGCAGTCTGTGCATAAAAGCGAAGACGTTTACTGCAATAATCTGACCCGACCCTACTTCAGCACTTTTAAGAATTCTTCGAAATCGTCGAAGTCGCTCTGGGCGAATTCGTACAGAACGGGTTCCTGGAACTGATAGCGGGCCGTGGGAAACACGGCTGACGACAGCGGGCTCCTGTGGAGCTTATCCTCGATGAGCGCGATGGCTTCGAGCGAGTAGGCCGCCAGGATGAGCTGGCCGAAGTCCGTCACGTAATACAGACAGTCGATGTCGTCGCTCAGGTTGAACACGCGCTGATCCACGTGGCTGTTGTCGCGTTTAAACTGCATAAACATCTCGCCGTTCATGTGGTCGGTGCGCATGGCGCCGAGCGTATACGTCGTAAATTCGATGTCGAACTCATCGGGATCGCGCAGGATTTCGTACACGGTTACGTACTCCCAGCGGCTCAGCAGCATGGACGCTTCGTACAGGGAAACCTCGAACGCAGACTTGCGCTTGGCTCCCGTAATGCGCCCGGCTGCCGTCTCCAGTTCGGATATCACGAGCCAGTGCTTGTTCTCCGTTTCGACGAGCGATTCGCACAAATACGATTCGTGCCCGGCCTCGTCGACGTATTCTTCGATGCTGTTGCGCAAAAACGTCGCGTGCTCCGGCAGAAACGTCTGCGGTCCCCCTTCGGCGAGAAACGCCGGAGAACTGAGGTAGGACGCTCCCTTCAGGTCCATGCCGAAGATGCGCATCAGATAATAGTGGATTAACTGGTAGTCGCTTCGGATATCGGTGCACATTTTCTCGACGAGCTCTTCGTGTTCTTCGCTCGTCAAAAAGACCGGCATCCGCGTGATGAATTCCAGCCCCACTGCCTCGTCGGGCAACATCTGTTTCTTGTGCTTCGTCTCGTTGATAAACTCCGCAGCCAGGTAGCGGCCCTCGCGCTCGCTGAGCGGCCTCATGCGGGCACCGAGCCCTCCGAACAGATTTTTGCTCGCAAGCTCGACAGCGATCGGGTCGTCTCCGGAATACGTGCGATACGTCTCCAGTCCGAGCTCCTCGATGTCGTAATAGTAATACTGATGAAGATTCGGTTCGGCCGTCGGGTAGGGCAGCTCCCAGTGCAGGTGCATGCCTAAAACACCCATCAGCCGGGTGTCCGTAATCTCTCCGGAAACAAAGCGGTAGTCGGAAAACAAGTGCTCGCTCCGCCCGCCCGGCAATACTTGAAACGCGTGTTTTGTCATAGTGCTTGTCGTATCTCCCGGACCGGCCGCCATTGCGCACAGCGCAGCCGGCCTGTATTATGCAAAGACCCGGCCTTGCGGTCCGGGTCTCCTCTTCAGGTTGTTTTTGCTGATTACTCGATGTTGTACTTGTTCCGGAATTTCTCTACGCGACCGCCGCGGTTGACAAACTTCTGCTGCCCCGTAAAAAACGGATGACACTCAGAACAAATGTCCAGGCGGATTTCGTCTTTTGTCGACTTCGTCGTAAATTCGTTTCCGCAGGCACATGTAACCTTGCACTCGTGAAATTCGGGATGGATGTCTGCTTTCATCTCTGTCTCCTCCTTCGGATCATCTATGTTTTGCACCCGGAGGACAGCCCTTCGGGGTGCGTTTTTGCAAAAGAACGCTTGTATATAATAGCACAACTCAAAATAGTCTGCAAGTGCTTTTTATTGCCCTGCGCGAAGGACGAGAATGCGGTCGAAGCCGGCAAAATCCTGCAGAATCTTCGCTTCGGCATACGATTTTTTTTCGCGTGACAGGCGCCCGGCGCCGACCGCTTCCGTGCTGTCTGCGAGTTTGCACACAGCCTCGCCCTGATCGTACCCGATTTCCATCAGCAGCAGGCCGCCCGGCTTTAGATGCGCAGGCGCATCCGCGAGGAGACGGCGGATTACCGTCAGCCCGTCGGCGCCGCCGTCGAGCGCCAGCTTCGGCTCGTGCTCCCGCACGTTCTGCGCGAGCGTTTCGATGACGTCCGTCGCAACGTAGGGCGGATTGGTGACAATCAGATCGAACAGCGCAGCTGTGTTCCCGCAGCGGAAATCGTGCGCAACCGGCAAATAATCCTGCAAATCGTCGATCGCTTCGGACCGATTGTCCTGCAGATCGTCGAGCGCTTCGAACAGATCTCCCTGCAAAAAATGAATCCGGTCCGCTACGCCGTTTCGCCCGGCGTTGAGCCGGGCCGTCGCAAGCGCTTCGGCTGACACATCCGCCGCCGTGACCTTCGCGCGCTCTGCGCGGGCGGCGATTGCGATGGCAAGCGCCCCGCTGCCGGTGCACAGATCCAGCACGGTATACGCTGTATCCGGGCGAGCCGTCTGGAGACGCGCAAGCTCTTTGAGCGCTTCCTCTGCGAGAAGCTCTGTCTCGGGCCTGGGGATGAGGACCGAAGGGTCGACCGCAAGCGTACACCCCATAAAGTCGACCGTCCCTAAAATGTATTGAAGCGGCACGCCTTCTGCACGCCGCCTGACCATATCCAGATAGCCGGCCTGAACTTCGACCGATGCCTGCTCGCTTCCGTATGCATAGATGTAAATCCGGTCTTTCCCGAGAGCGTGCGCAAGCAGCCACTCCGCTTCCACGCCTGCGCTTTCCACTCCCTGCTTCTCGAAAAGCTCCAGAGCCCGGTTCAAAAGCTCGCGCAGCGTCATGCGCTCTCCTTCTGCGCTTTTCGCCTCGTGCGGAAGGCGGCCGTCGCCTCTTCGTCTTTGTGCAGGCAGCCGTCCTCGTCCACCTCGCCGACCCAGTAGCGTCCGTGCGGCAGCGCGCTCATGCACGGGTCGTCAGCGCGCTCGTTTTCCGGCATCACGGCCTTCATCGCTACGATGGCGACTTCGAGCTGGTCCATCGCAGGCTCTTTTGTCGTCAGCGTCTGCAGCGCGATGCCCGGCAAGCTTAAAAAGCGCACGACCGGACCGTCGTGCCGTCCCGTAAACTGAAGCAGCTCGTACGACAAGCCCGCGATAAACGGGATGAGTATCAGCCGCGAAAGAATCCTCACCGCCAGGTTCGGCCAGCCGAACATCGAAAAGATCAGCAGGCTCAGCACCATCACGAACATCAGGAAGCTCGTGCCGCAGCGCGGGTGGAGCGCATAGAACGACTGCGCGTTCTCCGGTGTCAGCTCCAGGCCGCTTTCGTAGCAGTGGATGGTCTTGTGCTCCGCACCGTGATACTGGAAGACTTTACGGATATCCTGCATGCCGGATACGAGGCGGATGTACAGCACGAACATCGCGATGCGCACGGCGCCCTCCAGCGCGTTGAGCGCCACAGGGTTTGTTATGCCGCCCCACGCCTTGGCGCTGTGAATGAGCCACGTCGGCAGGATGATAAAGACGCCGACGGTCAGCAGAACCGCCAGGATAACTGAAAGATACAGCATCGCGTTGAGCGCACCTTTTTCGCCCAGATGCTTTTCCAGCCACAGCGTCGTGCGGTCTTTTTCGAACATCGGGTTGCCTTCTTCGTCCGTAAACTGCTCGAGCACTTCGGCCGAATACAGCAGGATCGACGTACCCTGTACGAGCGCCGACACAAACACCATCACGCCGCGCAATACGGGAATCTTCTTCCACTTACCCGGTTTTGCAAGCGGTTCGACGCTCAAGTGGATGCGGCCGGAGGGCTTGCGGATGGCGATGGCCTGCTGGTCGGCACCTTTCATCATGAGCCCTTCGAGTATGGCCTGACCTCCGATCTTCGTGGGGCAGGCATTTTTGACAAATATTTTTTTGAGATCCATTATACGACTCTCAGCTTTCGGAATATCTGGATAAAGTCTTCGTTGCTGCGCGTATGCACGAGTTCGTCGATGATCTGCTCCGTCGCTTCCTGCGCGCCGAGGTCGCCCATGGCTCTGCGCATCAGCCAGATCGCTTCCAGCTCGTCCTGGCTCATGAGCATATCCTCTCTTCTCGTGCCGGATTTGTTCAGATTGATCGCGGGGAATATGCGCTTTTCCGACAGCTTGCGATCCAGGTGCAGCTCCATGTTGCCCGTACCCTTAAATTCTTCGAATATGACATCGTCCATGCGGCTGCCTGTCTCCACGAGCGCGGTTGCAAGGATCGTGATGCTGCCTCCTTCTTCGAGGTTGCGCGCGGCTCCGAAGAACTTCTTCGGTTTGTGGAGCGCCGCAGGATCGAGCCCGCCGGACAGCGTGCGGCCGGACGGCGGCTCCACGAGGTTGTACGCCCGGGCGAGCCTCGTGATGCTGTCTAAAAGGATGATGACATTTTTGCCGTGCTCCACGAGCCGCTGCGCGCGCGCAAGTACCATCTCGGCGACTTTTACGTGGTGGGACGGCTGCTCGTCGAACGTGGAATAGATGACTTCTCCGCTGATGGAGCGCTGCATGTCCGTCACTTCCTCGGGTCGCTCGTCGATGAGTAACACGATGAGCTCTGCGTTCACTTTCTGACGCTCGATACTCTTTGCAATCTGCTTGAGCAGCGTCGTCTTACCGGCTTTCGGCGGTGCGACGATCATGCCGCGCTGCCCCATCCCGATGGGAGCGACGAGGTCGATCAGCCGCATGGACAGCTCCCGGCTTCCCTTTTCCAGCGTAATGCGGTGGTTCGGGAAAATAGGCGTCAGCTCGGAGAAGTCTTTTCGCTTTCGGGCAAAGCCCGGATCGTCTCCGTTGACGGTCTTTACAAACAGAAGCGCTCCGAAGCGCTCGCCTTCGTTCGGTTCGCGCGCGATGCCGCAGATCTTGTCGCCCGTCTTTAAGTTAAAGCGGCGGATCTGCGTCGGCGACACGTAGATATCTTCGTCGGATGTCAGGAAGTTATCGAAGCGCAGGAAGCCGAAGCCGCCGTCCGCGATGTCCAGGATTCCGGTCTTTTCCGTCCGCCCGTCCCGCAGAGGTTCTTCCTCCCGCGCGCTGTCGGCCGGCTCGGTTTCGTCGGCCGGCTCGCCGCCTGCGGCGGCGTGCCTGGGCGCCGAAGGCGCAGGCTCCGGGCGCCATTCGTAGACGCGCTTCCCGTTATTCGCATTGGTCGCATTGCCGGCAGGCGCGCCCGGGCCGGCCGCATCCGCTCCGTCTTCTGCCGCACTTCGCTCTTTCGCAGCCTGCTGCTCCATCGCCTCCAGATGCATGTTCGTAAGGAGCTCGACGATCTCCTTTTTCTTAAGACCGGCTGCATTCTCCACGCCGAGAGCCGTCGCGATTTCCCGCAGCTCCGCCACTTTTTTACCTTTTAACAGTTCCAGTTCCATCAGGTTCCTTTCGTCCGGCTGCCGCCCGGCTATTTGATCTCGAGCACGTAGGCTCCGTCTGCAATCAGCGACACATCGATGCCCTTTGTGATTGCGACATCTGCAAGCGTCTGCTCATCGTAACAATACCGGATCCTCAGTCCGTCTTCGGTGGCAAGCGTCAAAACGCCGTAGTCACCCTCCGAGGATATCGCCTCGATGCGGCCTTTCTGCACGCGGACGCCCGTCTCGACGATGGCCTGTCGTCCTCCGCCCATCAGGCAGGATACCGATATAAACCGCCCCTCAAGCCCGGCGAGATTCGAAGCGGACGCCGCTTTTCCGTTGAGCACAATCCCGGTATCCGTCTGCAGCGCCACGCTGTACACGCGGCCGTCCGCCGCTTTGAGCTCAAAGCGGGCTCCGCCCTGCGATACCTTTCCAAGCGTGCCGCTCTGCAGGATGAGACTGTCTGCGAGTTTACGCGCCGGCCTCGGCGAATCCACCAGCTTTTCGGCCTGCGCCAGGAGCCTCGTGCACACCGCCGCAAACTCCACGCGCCGGATGCCGTCTTTCGGGTTGAGCCGGTTCTTGTCGTCGCCGGTCATGATGCCGTTTCGAAACAGCGATTCGGCATGTGCAAACGCTTCAGCTGAAATATCCGCTCCGTCCGCATATGGCAGAATCTGAACGGGGGCCAGCTCGTACCCCATCGCCTTCGACGCCCACGTCGCAATCAACTGCCTCGGCGCAACGGCACCGCCCCCCGCCGCCTTAAAGTCTCCCGCTTCGACATACTGCCGCCGGAAGCCATAGGCAACCTCCGCATGCGCCCAGTCGGCGATGCCGGCTTCCTCCAGCTGCCGGGCATACAGAGCCGGCAGCTCCTCCGCATCGGTTTCCTGCTCGAGTATGCCGGCACTTTCGAGCGTGCGGTGAATCATCACCAGCGACTCCTGCCTGCTGACCGATTTCTCCGGTTCGAAGCGAAACACGCCCTCGCGCGCCGTCGGATAGCCCTTGATGATGCCTGTTTCCGCAGCGGACCGAATGTAGCCGGCGCCCCAGTAGCTGTCGGCCACGTCCTCAAACCCCGTCTGCGCAAACGCATGCAGACACAAGGCCAGTGTCAACGCGACAACGACCGGCACCCTTCTCTGGAGACGCCGAAAGCGCTCCAAAGCCACGCAATGATTGTTCTTCATATAATCTCTACCTTATGGTGTGGGATGCGAGCGGCAGAGCGCCGCCCGCAGTGTATATTCTATATGCTGACATTCAAAAAAGCAAGAGTGCGAATGCTACGCACCGAGATAGGCTTTTTTAACCCTGGGATCGTTTAAGAGATCCTCCGCGACGCCTTCCATCGCAATGTGCCCCGTCTCGAGCACATACGCCCGGTCGGCAATCGCAAGCGCCATCTTGGCGTTTTGTTCCACCAAAAGAACGGTGATGCCGCCGTCGTGCATTTTCTCGATGATGTGGAATACCTCGCGCACCAACAGGGGCGAAAGTCCCATGGACGGCTCGTCCATGACGATCATCTTCGGCCGGCTCATCATCGCCCGGCCCGTGGCCAGCATCTGCTGCTCGCCGCCCGACAGGGTGCCTGCAAGCTGCTTTTCGCGCTCTTTGAGCCTGGGAAAACTGTCGTATACCCGCTCGAGATCCTCGTCGAGCTCATGGAGTTTTTCCTTGCGGTGAAACGCCCCCATGTAGAGGTTTTCCTTGACCGTCATGCGCGTAAACACGTGGCGCCCTTCGGGGACGTGCGCAAGCCCCATGGACACGATGTTGCTCGGATTCGTCTTCCGCAGATCGACACCGTTGTATTCTATCGTCCCTTCCGTCGCCTGTATCAGCCCCGTAATCGTATGCAAAATCGTCGTCTTGCCTGCGCCGTTGGCGCCGATGAGCGACACGATCTCGCCGCTGTTCACCGTCAGGCTGACGCCCTTGATCGCATGGATGGCTCCGTAGGAGACGTGAAGGTTTTCAATCGTTAACATCGCAGTGGGTGTTCCTTTCCTCTGTATCAGTCTTCGGTTCCGAGGTACGCAGCGATGACCCTGGGATCCTGCGCAATCTCTTCCGGAGTGCCCCGGGCAATCGTCGTTCCGTAGTCGATGACGATGATGTGTTCGCAGATCTTCATGACGAGGTTCATGTCGTGCTCGATCAAGAGTATCGAGATGTTGAACCGCTGACGGATGATGCGGATGCATTCCAGCAGCTCTTCGGTCTCCGTCGGGTTCATGCCGGCCGCCGGTTCGTCGAGCAGAAGCAGCTTCATGCCCGTCGCGAGCGCTCTTGCGATTTCGAGCTTTCGCTGCTGCCCGTACGGCAGATTCTCGGCCACGGCGTCCGCCTTGTCCTCCAGATTGAAAATTTCGAGAAGCTCGCGCGCTTTCGCATCGTTTTCCGCTTCGCCCGCCCAGTATTTGCCCGTTCGCAGCAGCGCCGAGAACAGGTTGTACTCGTAGTGCGGGTTCATGGCGACCTTTACGTTGTCCAGCACCGTCATCTTGTTGAACAGACGGATGTTCTGGAACGTACGGGCGATGCCGCTCTGGACGATCTGGTGCGTTTTTTTACCGTTCATGCGCTGACCGCAGAAATAGTAGTCGCCTTCGCTCGGCGTGTACACACCGGTCAGAAGGTTGAAGACCGTCGTCTTGCCGGCTCCGTTCGGCCCGATGAGACCGACGAGCTCGTTTTCGCCCATTTCGAGGCTGAAGTCGTTGACCGCCCGAAGGCCCCCGAACGTGATGCCCAGGTGGCTGACCTTGATGAGGGGCGTTTCCCTGTCCGTGCAGAGCATCGTGCCGCTTTCCGTCATACCTGTGCCTCCTTCTCCTGCTTATTCTTCGAAATCCGGTTCCGCAGGTGCGAAATAGTTCCGCTCAGGGAGAACTCGTACGTGCCCAGCAGGCCCGCCGGCCGGAAGATCATCATCAGGATCAATACGATGGAATAGACGAGCATGCGGTATTCGTCGAACGAGCGCAGCGCTTCGTTCAGCGACGTCAGCCCGATGGCTGCCACGATGGATCCCGTCAGAGATCCCATGCCGCCGAATACGACCATCACAAAGTAGTTGACGGAGGCCATAAAGCCCATGTTCCCCGTATTGAGCGACGAGTAGCACGCCGCGAAGATCGAACCGGCAATCCCGGCGAAAACAGCGGAGAGCGCAAACGTCGTCACCTTGTAGAACGTGATATCGATGCCGCTGGCAGAAGATGCGATTTCATCGTCGCGGATGGAGATAATCGCACGCCCGAAGCGCGAGCGGATAAACGTATAGATGGCCGAAACGCACGCAACGGTCACCAGACCGACGAAGAGCATGTAGTGAGATTTTGTCGCGTTGTTGAAACCGAGGCCGGTCTTAAACAGCACCGGACTGGCCGACCCCTGCGACAGACCGTCGCCGCCGGCCCAGGGAATGCCCTGGATGACGACGCGTATAATCTCGCCGAATCCGAGCGTGATGATCGCCAGATAGTCACCCCGCAGCCGCAGCGCAGGGATGCCGACGAGGATGCCGAACAGACCGGCAAGGAGTCCCGATACGATCAGGCAGATAACGAAGCGCGCCAGTTGCTCCGCGCCGCCTCCCGCCAGTATACCCGCACGCACCATGGCCAGCGACAGCAGCGCCGACGAGTAGGATCCGATGAGCATAAATCCGGCATGTCCGAGCGCCATCTGACCTAAAAATCCGTTTGTGAGGTTCAGCGATGTCGCCATGATGATCCCGATGCACGACAGCCAGAATATGCCCACGAGATACGAGGAAAGCGCACGGCTAAAGCCCAGATACGCCACGACGGCCAGCAGCACCGCCAGGGCGACTGCGTTGATGAGTGCAGATTTTTTGTTCTGCTTAGGCATGTTCATCCGCTTACACCTTCTCTCCAAAGTTCTTTCCCAGAAGGCCCGCAGGCTTTACGAGCAGCACGACGATGAGGATCGCAAACACGACGGCATCCGAGAATGCCGACGTGATGATCCCTTTCGTAAGCGATGCGCTGTAGGCTTTCGAAAGCGACTCCACCAGCCCGATCGTCAGCCCGCCGATCATGGCGCCTGGCATGATGCCGATGCCTCCGAGCACGGCCGCCACAAAGGCTTTGAGGCCGAGCATGGATCCCATCGTCGGCATGACGGACGGATACTGCGCACAGTACATGAGAGCCGCCACCGCCGCCAGCGCAGAGCCGATCGCAAACGTAGCCGTGATCGTCCGGTTGACGTTGATGCCCATTAAGATCGATGCCTCTTTGTCTTCGGATACGGCGCGCATGGCCCGCCCCATTTTCGTGTTGTGGATAAACAGCTGTAGAAGCACCATCGTAACAGCGGCGATGGCGATCGTCGCCAGCGTTGTACCGTCAATTTTTACATTGCCGAGCTGCAGCGTGGGAAGCTTAAAGATCGAAGCGCGGATGACCCGCGGGTTAGATGTATACAGGACCTGCGCCAGGTTTTCTAAAAACAGACTGACGGCGATGGCCGTGATGAGGGCCGACATCCGCGTGCCGTGTTTTCGCACCGGACGGTAGGCGATTGCTTCCGTTGCGACTCCAACCGACGAAGCCACGATGACGGCGAATGCGATGGCCGTCCAGGCCGGCAGCCCGAACCCGAGCATCACCGGGATTGTAAATATCAACGTGTAACCGCCGACCATGATGAAGTCGCCGTGCGCGAAGTTGATGAGACGGATGATACCGTACACCATCGTGTAGCCGAGAGCGACCAACGCATAGACGCTCCCCATGCGCAGTCCGTTGATAGCCTGTTGTAAAAATGCGCTCACTGTCACATCCACCTTTCGTTGTGATTGTATGTCGACGCCGTTTTGAGAAAGGCCGGCGCAGTCCCTTACAAGGAAATGAGAGGCACGAATGTATTTCGGTTTTCGCGCCTCTCCATTTTAGCACATAGAATGTCCCTGTGGTAGGGTCAAATTACAGGCTAATCCTGCGTTTTATTGAACTTCTGGCTGACGCCGCCCTGATCGTCGGCATACAGCTCGGTAATCGCAACCGATTTTGCCGGCGTTCCGGTCTCGTCGAGCACGAATGTGCCTGTGACGCCTTCGAATTCCATGTAGTCAAGCGCTGCTTTTACTGCAGGGGCATCGGTCGTTCCGGCTTTGCCAATGGCCTGGAACAGCATGTATGCGCCGTCGTAGCCCAGTGCCGCCAGAGCGTTCGGTGTCTCGTTGTACTTCTCGCGATAGTTCTTGATGAAGTCCTGAACGATGGCTTTTTCTTCTTCCGTGGAATAGTGATTCGTAAAGAACACGTTGTTATAGTCTTCCATGTTGCCTGTGACGTAGTCGGGGATGATGCCGTCAAATCCGTCCGGACCCATGACCGCGCCTGTGAACCCGGCTGCTCTCGCCTGCGGAATGATGTAGGGACCGGCCGCATTGTAGTAGTAAGCGGCAAACAGACAGTCCGCACCGGCCGCAGCAATCTTCGTGGCCTGCGTCGTAAAGTCCGTGTCGTCCATGGAGGAGCTCGCCTCGTCTACGACCACTTCGATGCCGAATTCCGGAGCCGCTGCGACGAACGCATCGCGCAGTCCCTTGGAGTACGCATCGCCGGCGCAGTACAGAGCCGCTGCTTTTTTGTAGCCGTTTTCGGCCAGGAACTTCGCGCCCATGTAACCCTGGTACGAGTCCTTAAAGCAGGAACGGAATACGTAGTCCGATTCGGTCGTGATGTTGTCCGCCGTCGATGTCGGAGTCAGCATGACGATCTGTTCGCTGTTCGCAATGGATGTGACCGCACCCGTAACACCGGAGATGACCGGACCGAGAATCACGGAAACACCGTCGCTGATCAGCTTGTTAAACGCAGATACGCCTTCCGCTGAATCGCCCTTGTCGTCCATGATCACAAATTCGACCATCTTGCCGTTGATGCCGCCGGCTGCATTGATCTCTTCCATGGCCATGACCGCCGCGTTCTTGACTGCGATGCCGTACACGGAGACGTTCCCTGTGAGCGGCGTAACCATACCGATTTTGTACGTGTCGCCATCTCCCACATCGCCGCCGCCACCGCCGCCGCAACCTGTGAGGGCCAGGCCCATGACCAGGGCAAGTGCCAGGACAAGTGCCAACAGTTTCTTTGTCTTCATTTTTACACCTCTTTTTGAGTTGATAGCGCCCGGCCGAATCGACGTCCGGACAAAGTCAAATATTACAAGTAATGATAGAGGATGTTTCGTGCCTTGTCAACATCTTTTCTGCTTCATTGTTGTTGTTGGTACACAAAACTTTGCATTCCTATTGAGCCGGCTTTGCATCGGATCCGGATCCGACCTCTCCGCCTTCCCCGTTTTCGCCTTCGACGTCCTCTGCTTCGGCTTCCAGCGAATAGATTTCCATGAGCATCTCGCCGATTTTTTCTTCGTCAGCCACCCAGAACGACAGCTCGTGCATCATCTTATCCCGGCCAGGCAGCGTGTAGGCGCTGACGTTGTCCGACGACAGGCCGCTCATCGCCTTGAGCACGAGCTTTCCGGCCATGGCGTACGTCAAATCCGATTCGACGTTCTGCAGCGTTACCCGCGCCACATCCGCGAGGTTGCCGACCTTGAGACACTCCTTCAGCACGGCTTTGACAAACTCCTGCTGCGTCTGGATGCGCCGGATGTCGGCCGCGTCGTAGCTCTTGTACCCCTGCCTTGCAAACGCCGGATTCGTCTTGCGGAACCGCAGAAATTCGATGACGTTGCTGCTGTCGATGGTCTGCTCCCCTGCGGGGATGTCGATGTACAGCTCTTTTCCCTTCGTCGTATCGATATACTTCATGTGGAAAGGAATGTTGACTTTGACGCCGCCGACGACATCCATGACTTTCCGGATGTCGCTGTATTCGACGATGGCATAATAGTGAATCGGCATGCCGTAGAGAATCGTCGATACTGCTTCGGCAACAGCCGACACGCCCTGCGAATTGTAAATCGAGTTGATTTTATTGGCCGCATACGGCGAATAGCCCGGGCGGAAATAGAACGTATCGCGCGGGATGGAAATCATGTTGATGTACTGGTTCACCATATCGTAGCTGGCGAGCATCAGCGTATCGGTCATGCGTTCGCTGACGCCCATCAGAAGAAAATTGACGCGATCCTTGCTCTGGAACACCTCGTAAAACGGGCTGTTTTCGTCGACGACGATGGGCACCATGTCGTCCATCAGCCGCTCCTCGGTCTCAAACACCGTGCTGTCGCCCACATGGGCAAACAGATGGCGCAAAGGAACCAGAGCCGCCGTCGCAAGCACGAACACCAGCAGGAAGGTGGTGACGGTTTTTGCAGTCTTTGAATTTGCTTTTTTTCTGGACTTTGATCCGGCTTTAATCGGTGAATTTTTTTCGTTCGCTGTTCTCTTGTTGTTTTGTTCCATGCCTTCCCTCTGGGTGCCTGCGCATTCCACAAGCGCAGGTTATAACCGCTCTCTCATCTCTCTCTTATACTCTTCCACGCCCGGTTGATCAAAAGGACACACATCCATCATATACGCAGACAGCGCGCAGGCAGTCTCGAAGAAGTATACCATCTGACCAAACGTTTGAGGAGATATTTTTTCCCGTATCGCTACCCGGAACAGCGGGACACCTGCTTTCCGATGAGCCGCCGCCACCCCTTCGAGCGCCGCCCGGTTGACATCGCCCAGGCGCTTCCCCGCGAGCGGAGGTCCGGCGGAAGCGGGTACGACCAGCTCGGCGGCCGGTTCGCACTCCTCCAGGATCGTCTCAAAAAAGCACGGCGTGCCATCCTGCAGAAACTGCCCCATGGAATGCAGGTCCGTGGTGAATGCCAGGCTCGCCGGGAAAATTCCTTTTCCGTCCTTGCCTTCGCTCTCTCCGAACAACTGCTTGAGCCATTCTGAAAAATACGCGAACCGGGGCTCGTACGCCTCGAAGACTTCGATGTACTTTCCTGCGTTATATAAGACGTTGCGTCCGACGGCATAGTTCCCCGCCTGTTCCATCAGCGATCCGTCGTCCATCGCCGCCTCCGCTCCGTCGAGAAAATGCTCCGGGTCGAAGCCGGCAGCTGCAAGCGGCAGCAAACCCACGGGGGTCAGGAACGAATAGCGGCCGCCGATGTCGTCGGGGACGATAAAGCTCTCGTACCCGTTCGCATCGGCTTCTTCGCGCAGCACACCGCGCGAAGCATCGGTTACGGCATAGATTCTCTCCGCAGCGCCTTTTTCTCCGTAGCGCTTTACGAGCTCGTCTTTCAGCAGCGCAAACGCGATAGAAGGCTCCGCTGTCGTGCCCGACTTGCTGATGACGCACACGCAGATGTCGCGGTCCGCAAGCACCTCCAGCAGCTCTCTGTGATAAGCGGCGCTGATGTTCTGCCCCGCGAAGTACAGTCTGACACCTTCCGGCTGCCTTTCGACTGCCGCGCGTTCGTTGGCGAAGCTGCCTGCAAGCATTTCGTAGGCGGCACGCGCCCCCAGATAAGACCCGCCGATCCCGACGACCACGAGGGCCTCGCACTGCGTTTTGATTCGCTCGGCGGCAACCCGCATGCGTTCGATTTCCGCGAGGTCCCTGCGCTTTGCGACACTGACCCAGCCGGTAAACGCTTCGTTGCCCGAGTACAGCTTCTTCCGTGCCGAGTCCAAATCGCCCTGCAGCTGCGCCGCTGCCGCCGGGTCCAGCGCAGCCATAGAAAAGTCAACATCGATACAGCTTTTCATGTCGCCTTCCTTTCCTCAATTATTCTGCAACTATTCTGTTATCACTTCATATATACGGGTTGTCCGCGGGGCTGTAAGTAGGAACCATGCGCTGCAGCCACTGTCTGGCTTCTGCGTCCGTCATGCAGTATACCGCGCTGACGGCCGCCTCGAGACCGTCCGGCTCCGCAAGCAGCGCCTCCAGCTCCCCGGGCGCCGCCGACGGAGTACCCACAAAGATCTTTTCGTGCGCCGTACGGTCGACTTCTTCCTCGGCGAGGAGCAGCTCTTCGAACAATTTCTCGCCCGGCCGCAGCCCCGTAATCTTAATTTCTATGTCTTCGTACGGCTCGTATCCGGAGAGCCGGATGATTTTTTCCGCAAGGTCTAAAATCCGCACCGGTTCTCCCATGTCCAGCACAAAGATTTCTCCGCCCGTGGCCATAGCGCCCGCCTGGATTACAAGCTGAACCGCCTCGGGAATCGTCATAAAGTACCGCGTGATATCCCGGTGCGTTACCGTCACGGGGCCGCCCGCCGCAATTTGCCCGCGGAATATGGGGATGACGCTGCCGTTTGATGCGAGCACATTCCCGAATCGCACGACGGAAAAACTGACGCCCGACCGTGCGCTGCACGACTGCACGATCATCTCCGCCAGGCGCTTTGTCGCACCCATCACGTTCGACGGATTGACGGCTTTGTCCGTGGAAATCATCACAAAGCGGCTGACGCCGCACTCTTCCGCCACCTGCATCACGTGCTTCGTGCCCAGCACATTGTTGACGATTGCTTCTTTCGGATTATCCTCCATGAGCGGCACATGTTTGTGCGCCGCCGCGTGGAACACGACGTGCGGTCTGTACGCGCTGAACACTTCGCGCATCCTGACCAGGTTGCGCACGGATGCGATCACCGGTGCAAAATCAAGCTCCGGATACTTCGCACAGATTTCCGCCGTCACCTCGTGAATGCTGTTTTCGTTAAAATCGACGCACACAAGCAATCTCGGCTTATGCGAAGCGATCTGCCGGCACAGTTCAGCGCCGATGGAGCCCGCCCCGCCCGTCACGAGCACGACCTTGTGTCTGAGATATACGCTGATCCCTTCCAGGTCGGTCAGGACGGGTTCCCGGCCGAGCATGTCTTCGATGTCGACATCGCGCAGCGCCTTGATGCTCACCTTTTCGCTGATCAGGTCGATGTACGCAGGCAGAATTTTGACTTTGCACGACGTGCGGTTGCAGATTTCGAGGATGTCGCGCGTAAGCATGCGCGAGACGCTCGGCATGGTGATGGCTATTTCGTCGATGCTGTATTTCTGAACGAGCGCAGGGATATCGTGACGGTTGCCGGCAATGCGCACATTGTAGATGCGCTGATTCAGCTTATCCAGGTCATCGTCGACGGCGACGATAACGCGACGGCTCTGACCGGGATTTTGGCGTATTTCTTTAATCAGCGCCGCACCGGCATCGCCGGCGCCTACGACCATCACGCGCTTGCAGTGAGCCGGAATCCCACCGGAGCTCCGCAGAGAGCGAGCCACGGTTCGCAAGAGACTATCCGGCTGCGTACGCCCGCCAAACCGGTAGCGCGCCCAGCGGTACGACATGCGCAGCAGGCCAAGCGCCGCACCGTCCAGTATTGAAATCATCACATAGACGCCCCGGGGGAATGACTGCTGCACGATAACCATGTAGGCAACGGCAAAAGCGTTTGCGATCATCGCAGCTGCCACGATGCGCACCAGTTCGTCGATGCTTGCGTATTTCCAGATGCTGCTGTAGAGTCCCATGATTGCAAATACGGTAATCTTGATGAGCAGCAGCCAGACGATGTTGTTGAGGAACACACCAAAATACTGCTGAAACTGGCCGCTCGAAATCGAAAACTCGAACCGGAACAGCAGAGACAAAACATAAACCAGAATAAGGGAAGAGATGTCCAACACGACCAGGATGGCAATTTTTAGACTTTTATTCATACCAATCCCCCCTTCGGCCACGGTGCCGACGATCGGCAAAATCGATAATCGGCACATATGCTTCAGCAGGGGAAATTATATCACAATTTGGGCTGTGCGTACATAATCTCGCCGTCCACATAGGTAGCGAGCACTTCGATGTTTTTGATCTCGTCTTCGGGAACAGCAAATAGATCGTCGGATACGACCACGAAGTTTGCCTGCATGCCTTCTGCAAGCGAGCCGTAGCGATCCTCGTCGAACGACACCGAAGCGCCGTACAGCGTGTGCAGCTTAAGCGCCTCCAGCCGATCGAGCTGCTCTTCCGGATACCACCCGCCCGCCGGTTCACCTGTCAGATCTTTGCGCGTTACGCTCACCTGTATTGCATGGAACGGATTCGCACTTTCGATGGGCAGATCCGAGCCGGCTGTCACCGCGATTCCGGCATCAAGCATCTTGCGGAAGCAGTAGCTGTATTCCATGCGACTGCCCACGCGTGCATCTGCGATCTTCCAGTCCGAATGCACATACATGGGCTGGACGATGGCGATGGCGCCTGTTTCTTCATATAAATCAAATATCCCGGGATTCATAATCTGACTGTGGATGACCGAAGGACGAAATCCTTTTCGCTTGATTTCATCCATGTTTGCGGCGCACGCTTTGAGAAACAGCTCCGTGGAGCGGTCGCCGATGGAGTGGATTGTTACGTCAAAGTCCCGATTGACGACCGTCGCAACCAGCGATGTCAGCTCGTCCTGATCGTAATACACCAGGCCGCGATCGCCGGGCTTGTCGGAATAGTCTTCGTTGAGACCGGCCGTCCAGGCACCTAGTGAGCCGTCCCCGAGGAACTTGATGGGTCCGATCTTGACGCGTCCGAACGAATCCCACGATTTAAAGCCGAACTCGAAAAACGAATCGAGATCCGCTGGCTGATGGATGCGCAGCTGCAGCACTAAATTCAGAGGCAGTCGCCCTTCCTCCTGCAGTTCCAGGTACGCGTGCATCAGCGCCTTCTTGTCGCCCACGGACATAAAGTCCTCCGTATGAGCAACTGTGACGCCCAGACTCACCAACTCCTGCGCCGCATATGCAATGATATCTTTGATCGTCTCCTTATCGCTGAGCTTCGGCACGATACGGCCGATGAGGCTCATCGCGCTTTCGAGCATCACGCCGTCGGGCTCACCGTGTTCATCCTTGCGGATTTCGCCGCCCGCCGGGTCCGGCGTATGGCGGTCGATGCCGGCAAGCTCCATCGCAAGGGAATTCGCCGAACAGATGGTCCCGCAGCGCCGCGTAATCATGATCGGGTGGCGCACCGACACGCGGTCCAGGTCGTGGCAAGTAGGGAACTGCGCACCGGGATACAGGTCCTGGTCCCAGCCGAAGCCTTCGAGCCACTGGCCGTCAGGTGTATCTTTTTCGGCAAGCCACGCCTGCATAATCTCCACGACGTCCTCCACGTTCCGCGCCGGATACAGATCTGCCGTGCGCAATCCGTAAATGCCGTGATCCATCATGTGCAGATGCGTATCGATGAAGCCCGGCAGCACGTGGCGTCCTCCAAGGTCCGCCACGCGGCCGGCAGAGCCGGCCCGCCGACGAATGTCGGCGGTGCTGCCCAGCGCTTCAATTTTCCCATCTGCAACGAGCATGGCTTCGTACACGCCGTTTTCGGTGTCCAAAGCCCGGATGTTCCCGTTTACAAATGCTGTTTTCATTCTTTCTCCTTCTGAATACTATTCTGCGGCTTCTTCCGCTCCTTTTTTAGCATAATACTTCTGGAAGAAGTAGTACGCAGGCAGACCGGATAACGGGATGAGGAATCCGATGATCGTCTTGGGATCCGAGACGAAGTTCGCAATCATGATGACGATGGATGCGCAGATGACGATGATCGGCAGGACCGGATACCACAGAACCTTGTACGGGCGCTCGATGTCCGGATACTTCTTCCGCAGGCGGAACAGCGATACGACGGACAGCGTGTAGAACACGTTGGAAGCCAGAACCGTCAGATTGACGAGATCTTCGAACGTCGAGAAAAAGCAGATGATGCAGGCATAGACCATTGTGATGAGGAGCGAGTTGACCGGCGTTCCCGTCTTCTCGCTTACTTTCCCGAAGATCGGGAAGAACCGTTTGTCGCGGGCCATCACATAATACTCTCTCGGGTACGCCAGAATGGAGCTGTTCGTTGCACCGAGCACCGAAAGAACGATACCGATCGTCAGGAAAGTCGCCGCGCCTTTTCCGAACATGAGGCCGACAGCATCGTATGTCGGATTGTCGGTCGCGACGATATCTGCGACCGGCAGCAGCCGGAGCAGGACGTAGTTGAAGAGAAGGTAGATAAAGCCGATGCTGCCCAGAGCGATTGCAATGGCTCTCGGGATATTTTTCTGCGGTTCTTTGATTTCTTCCGCAACGATGCACACCGATGACCATCCGTCATAGGCCCATTGGCAGGCGATGATCCCCATGGACAAAGCGCCCAGGAAGTTCTTGCCGTTGAACACAAAGCTGATCGGGTCGCCGTTACCGCCCTTGAACGTCAGGCCCGTAACGATGATAAACAGGATCAGCGAAATCTTGATGATGAGCAGAAATGTGGAAACTCCGCTCCCTTCCTTTACGCCCTTGATGTTGATGAGCGTCAGGGTGATGATGACAACGCATGCCATGATCGGAATACCGATACCGCTTACGCCGATGAGCGGTGCGAAGTAACCCGCAAACCCGAGTGCCAGCGCCGAGATCGAAGCCGTGCAGCAGATCCAGAAGTCCGCCCATCCCATGGCAAACCCTACAGACGGCCCGATGCCGGCTGTCAAAAAGTTGTACGTGCCGCCGGCTCTGGGCATGGCGGCGCCCATTTCGGCGTAGCACAACCCCGTGCCCAGCGAGTACAGGGCCGCCAGCGTCCAGGCGACGAGCGCCCAGCCGCTGGACATGTGCAGATAATCCAGCGTGTAGACGCCCACGTAGAAAATCCCGGAGCCGATCATGAGACCCGCCATTACACCGATGGCCCGCATCAGACCCATGTCCCGCTTCAGCGCGGATTCCGGCTGAATCAGATCCTGGATATCGATCGCATGTTTGTTGTTATCCATAGTTTCCTTTCCTCCTTGGCAGCAACCGTCAGATTGCTGCCCGCATGGTTTGCAGCCTACGCTTCGTAGGCCACCTTGCCGTCCACGAACGTCATGACCGCTTTCGCTTCGTTGATTTTCGCCGGATCCACGGTAAAGATGTCCTCCGACAGCACAACCGCGTCCGCATATTTCCCGACTTCCAGCGTACCCTTGACGTCTTCTTCGCGCGCCGCATAGGCCGAACCGATTGTAAATGCGCGCACGGCTTCGTCGACGCTGAGCTTTTGTTCGGGGATCCAACCGCCTTCCGGCTGACCGTCCCAGTTGAGGCGGTTGACCGCAGCGTGGATGCCGTCGATGGGATTGAAATGTTCCACCGGGCTGTCGGAACCGGCGGTGACGATGACGTCTTCGTCGTAGAAGCGCTTCCAGTTGTACGAAAGCGAAGCCCGGTGCACTCCGACCCGCTGCTCGACGATGTCGATATCCGATGCAACAAAGACAAGTTCGCAGCCGCCCACGACGCCCAGCCGGCTGTATTCTTCGATGAGACCTTCCGTCGTTATCTGCGAATGGTCGATGCAGAAACGTAGATCCTTCCCGGGATTTTCGCGCACGAGCGGTTCATAAGCTTTCAGCAGCATGTAGATGCCGCGATCCCCCATGCCGTCGCCCACGAGATCCAGTCCCCCTTCGAACGCGCGGCGCATCAGTGCAGAGAGTGCCTCCTGACTCTGGTTGATCTCGCCCATTTCGGAATGATCGTCCGCATACGGCTCAAAAAGTGCCGCCTGGCGCGTCCCCAGCGATCCGTCGCCGATGAGTTTAAAGCTGCCGATGCGGAAGAACGGTGAACCGTCGCCCGACTTATGCCCGAGCGTAAGGAAATCGTCCAGCAGCTCCCGGGTTGGCAGGTACAGCATCAGCCGCACGCGCAGGGGTAGTTCGCCTGCTGCATCCATTTCGAAGTACGCCTGCAGAATTTCTCGGAACGTGCCGGCGCGGGTCAGCTCGAAATCGTCGGTATCCACGGACGTGATGCCCGCCGTTACGTATTCGCGGCATGCTGCAAGCACCGCTTCCTTCGTCCCCGCAACACCCAGCGTCGGGATGCGCGAGTAAATGAGGTGCGTCGCTTCTCCGACAAACACGCCCGTCGGGTGCCCGTCTTCGCCAAGCTCCACGCTGCCTACTTCCGCAACCGGAGGATTGTCGTAGTATCCGAGCTCTTTGAGCGTCTTCGTGTTGACGACGCAGATGTAGCTGCACGAACGACCGAGCGCTATCATGTGGTCTTCCGATATCCGGTCCAGATCGTGACGGTTCGGCATCCGCCCTTCCGGATAGTACGTTTCGTTCCATCCGCGGCCCTCCACCCAGGAGCCTTCGGGGATGTTGCGAGCATCGATATGATTGCGCACGTTCGATACGAGATCCTCAATTCCCGTGCAGTCGTCCAGGTACGCCATGGACTGGCTGTACCCGTAGCTCAGCAGGTGCATGTGACCGTCGAAAAACCCGGGCAGCATCGTCTTTCCTGCCAGGTCGATGACCCGGTCTGCCGTCTCAAGCTCTCCTTTGACATCGGCCATGCTGCCGATCTTTGTGATCAATCCATCCTTCATCGCGATGGCTTCCGCAACGGTCCGCTGTTCATCCATCGTGCGGATGTTGCCGTTTATGCATACGATTTTCAAGTGTCCCTCCTTTTTGCAACTCAACGGTGATGCTTGGTATATTTTGTGCACTGTACGATTTACTACAAAATATATAATGCAGGAATCGTGCCAATGGATATTTTCCCGTGACAGGCCTTCCGGCAACTGATAATTGCGGAAACAATCGAACTGCAGCGAAAAAAGATGATTGCGAAAGACAAGAACCTTCTATCGTGGTAAAATATATTTTACCACAGTATAAATTTTTACAACGCAACCTACGCTCTACGACATCTTTTGTCTAAAATTTGATTTATCAGATAAAGTATGCCGATCAGGAGGAATTAATATGATAGAAAATCGTGTGGAACTTGCAAACCACCTCGATAAGCTGTTCAGAATCGAAAACTATTACGATGGCATCCTCGTTACAGACCACAACGGCATCATCGTCCACTACTGGCGGCGCTTTCTGGATTCGATCAGCCGCGAAAAGAACGATATCCTGGGAAAATCGGTGCTGGAAGTGTATCCGGTTACGGAGAAATCGAGCACGATTATGCAAGTGCTCCGTACCGGCGTGCCGATCATCGACTGCCAGGAGGAATATCTACTGTCGGATGGACAGCGGACGGCCTGCATCTTTTCGACCATCCCCGTCAAAGACGGCAGCCACACGCTCGGCGCCATCGAAGTGTTCAATTATGCCCGGTACTATTCATTCCGGGACGCCATCCACATTCCGGCCCACAACTCGGACATGCCGCAAAAGATCCACACGCTCGACAGCATCGTTTCCGGATCGCAGAGCATGAAGCAGCTCAAAGAGCGCATACGCATCGTCGCGCCGTCGGATCTGGCCGTGCTCATCTACGGCGAGACGGGAACGGGTAAAGATCTCGTCGCACAAGCCATCCACGCACACAGCGACCGCCGGAATCATAAGTTCATCTCGCTCAACTGCGCCGCTATTCCCGCCACGCTATTGGAAAGCATGCTGTTTGGAACGGTTAAAGGCAGCTACACCGGCGCGGAAGATCAAATCGGCCTGTTCGAAGCGGCCGACGGCGGAACGTTGTTTCTGGACGAAATCAACAAGATGGACATGGCCTCTCAATCCAAAATCCTCAAGGCCATCGAAGAGCAGAAGATCAGACGCGTGGGTGGAATCGAAGAAATCCCCATTGATGTGCGCATCGTCGCCGCGCTGAACCAGGACCCAGAGACCTGCGTGCAGAACCAGACGATGCGTCAGGATCTGTACTACCGGCTCAACGTGCTGCAGCTGCGCATCCCGCCGCTTCGCGAGCGGAGCGAAGACATCGCCGAGCTGACGCGCCATTTTATCGCCCAGTGCCGCGTCGCTGAGCACAAGAACATCACCGGCATCTCGAAGGAAACAGAAGTGTTCTTTCTGGAATATCCGTGGCCGGGAAACGTGCGCGAACTCAAAAACTCCATCGAAGGAGCCTTTCTGATGGCCGACGGTCCGCTCATCAAGCTGTCCGATTTCGACTGGGCTACCGATGTCACGGAAGCGCTCCGCTGGAACCGCTTTGCAATCCGCGAAAAAAGCGGCTCGCTCAAGGCGCGCGTCAAAGAATATGAGCGCTCCATCGTGCAAGCCGCCGTCAACGATTCGAACACCCTGCAGGAAGCCGCCGACCGGCTCAAGATTTCCAAGCAGAGTTTAAACTATAAGATTAAAGACCTGGGCATCGTCCGCCCGGAGTAGCCGGAGTTAAGGCTCCGGAATAGGATCTCGGTTAAACTTTATAGTATAGGTCTTCGTGGCATGACCGTCGACGGACTTGATTGTGAAGCTCACCTGAGTGGTGGTGTCGTCCAGATTAAGTATCACAGGATCTCCTGGGGTCACATCTACACTGCCGATCCTTATGCTCGCAGCCGGGTCCTTCGGTTCGATGACCAGCGTCACAGACGTGGGATCAGAACCGATGCTGATGTCAGCCGAATAACCGGGTGTATAGATTGCGCCATCCACCGTAAGGCTCTCGAGCGCCGCACTGGCGGCGACTTCGATCGTCGCGTTATATTCGACGCTTCGCTTGCCCTGCTCCTGTACGATGACACTAATCGTCGCGGTTCCGCTGGACACGTCGACTTGGTTATTACTCGGTTCTTTTCCGTTAATCGTCAAAGTTCCAATAAAAGTAGAAGCGTTTGCACTTACTTCTACAGTGACGTACGACGTGCCCTCCGGCACCACAACCGCGTACTCCAGCGTGTCGGGCTTAAATCTGGTCAAGACATTCGCAGAGTCCGTATCGGGCACAATGGTAAATGTTTTGAGCTTTAGCGGTTCCGTCGTAACGGCTAAACTGGTTACCGCCGACGCGTTGCCGCTTCCGTCGTACAGCACGGCATAGACTTTGTACGCCGTGTCGCGCGATACGTCGGTTCCCGCGAGCGACACCGTCGCCGATTTTCCGGCTGAAACCGCCACGTTGCCGGAGGCTGTAGCAGCCACATCGGCTGCATCTTTGCCGTCTCGTATGCGAGCGGCTGAGGGCACCGCAGCGTCGGAAGCCAGCAGAACTGCGTATATCCGCCCGCCGACATTGGACGTCGCCTTAAAATCCACCGACAGCTCGTGGGGTGTCACCGAAGCGGCCGACAGCACCGGCAAACCGGCCGTCGTCCACGTGACCGTCGAAGCCGGTACCGCTTCGCCTCCCGCCGTCTTGAGCGTCTGTGCCTTGATGCCCAGCGAATAGCTTGTGTTTAGATCAAGCTCGTATTTGTTTTCCAACGTAATCGTCATCCTCGTGCGCGCGCTGTTTATCGAGACGCTGTAATTGTTTGTGCTCACGTTCGCATTGCCTCTTCTAAACAGAATGACGCTGTTCTGCAGATAGCTGTCGCTTGTGGAAATCGTGCCGCCGTTATACTTCGTAAGCCCTTCCGAGAATTGAATCGTAAAGCTCGTGCGGTCCGCCGCCACCGACTTCTCGCCGTTTGCAGGCGTGTAGGTGACCACGAGCTTCTCCGTGTTTTTCCCCGTGTTGAAGTACGAGGTTTCCGCTTTGTTCTTCTCCCCGTTGTCGTCCAGCATCGTCCCGGCCTTGATGACGATATAGTACCGCGTGCTCTCCGAAAGCGCATCGGTCGGCTTCAGCGTCATCACCTTCTTGGCTGAGTTGATCGTCCCGGTATACTCCACGATGCTGCCCGTGGCCGAGCCTTTCCGCAGGGTGACAATCTTCGAAATCTCGGCATTCGTGATGCTGCTTCCATCCGCTTCTCGCATCGCCGAATTGAACGTCAGCGTGATGTCGGTGTCCAGGTAGACGTTCGTCTTCCCCTGTGCCGGCTCAAATGCGATGACGAGCTCCGGATCTTTGTGGGACGGCGTTTCTCCTCCGGACTGAATCGTCCATTTTTTCGGTTTCGTTTCGTACGTGACGCCTTTGGCGTACACCTGCATATCCTGGATTGTCCCGGCGCCGTGAAAATACGACTCTCCATGGACGTTGGCCTGGCTTACGGATGCTTTGCTTTCGACGGTGATATTCGATCGACGCCCTGCGCTCTTCACATCGAGCGTGGAAATGGTGCCCGACAATAGCTTCAAGTCAGCTTGCGACCCGTCGACGGACACATGGGGAAAGCTTCCCGAAAGCGTACCGCCGGAAGAGCCGCTGACACCGACCGTCACAAAGCCCGGACCGTATTCGCCTCCCGAAAGACTCGCTGTTTCCAGTTCGTACTCTCCGGAACACGACGTCTCCAGGATGGTCGTTTCCCCTTTGGCGAGAAGTCGGACGCGCCCCGCAGAGCGGTTGACAAGCGCATTGACGATGCGCGAATTGCTGACGGTTACGCTTTCTTCGCCGCCACCCTGAACGATCAGTTTGCCGAGGATAACGCAGTTGTCAAGCGACACGGACCCGTCATCCAGGTCCTTGTGAATCGTCACGTTGTTCGAATAGATCCGTCCCGACAGCTTGGTGCCATCCTTTTTGACAGTTGGGTCGGATGTCTCAATCCTTTCTTTACTGACGATTTCGGTGATGATCTTCGCCGCTTGCGCCCGTGTGAGCGGATCGAGCGGGTGAATTTTTCCGTCCGTGTAGCCGGAGATGTAGCCTTTGCCGCTCATCCTCTCCATGGCGCCGGAAGCCCAGTCCGCCACCGAGCGGTAGTCCGTATAGCGGCTGAGGCTCGTGCTGTATCCATAGGTCGGAACCAGACGAGAAAGCATCACCGCCGCCTCCTGGCGCGTGATGTTCTTGTCCGGACGGAACGTCCGGTCGTTGAACCCGTCCACATAGCCTGCGGTCACAGCCTTTTGCACATCGAAATAGTACCAGTCTTTGCTCTTTACATCGGTAAATCCGCTGTCCGTGGTCGCCGTGTTCCCCAGTGCACGGTTCAGCATGCTTACAAATTCGGCGCGGGTTACTCGGGCGTCCGGCTTAAAGCGGCCGTCGCTGTATCCCTTGATGATGCCCTGGGCCGCTGCCGCTTCGATATTCTGTTCCGCCCAGTGCCCCTTCGTATCCTTAAACGTCGAGGCGCCGTAGCTTTCCGGAACGGGAGCAACAAAAACTGCCAGAATCGCTACGAGCGCTACCCCGGTCCACTTTCCTATGAACTTTCCTTTTGACACAATGCCCTCCCTAACGGCTACAGATCCGTTCCCACAAGCTCGATGGCTTCCTTGCCGGTCATGGATTCGATGTCCAATGCGTAGATCGAAGTCTTCTCGTTGCCCTGCATCTTTTCTTCTTTAAAATCCTGCGGCAGGTGGCCGGCATATTTTTCGACCAGCGCCCACAGTGCATCCAGGCGCTCCTCGCCTTCCAGAAGACGGGTACGACCGAATGCGATGACGCTGCGGTAATAAGCCGTCAGCTCTTCGGCGACGATGTCGTCCCGGTCGATGACCGTAAAGCAAGTCTTCGGTTCCGCCGCAAGCGCATCGACCTTGTGGCCCATGTTCTTTGAATGAAAGTATATTTTTCCATCGCGGTATGCGTAGCTCATGGGGACTCCGTACGGATAACCTCCGTCGCCCACACAGCACAGCACACCGCCTGTATTGCGGTTTAAAATCTCTTCTGCCGCCTCGTGCGACATCTTTTGATTGATGCGGATCATTTCCCGAAACATCGTTTTCTCCTTCTACAGTTCTTTGACTGTCGTTTCCAGCGTAATGTCGAATTCCTTGGCAAATACAAAGAACTGGTCCACCTGTTCGTCGGTCATCATGTCGGATGAGAACAGTCCCTTGCGATCGAACATGCCGCGCAGCAGCATCTTCGTAAACAGATAACCTCCGTGCCCCGTCAGGTACATCTCGGCGGACACACCTGCTTTTGTCCACGAATCCACAAGGCCCGGTGCGCTCACATGCGTCTCGGCCAGCACACTCTTTCCGTCTTTTGTGCCGTAGGCCTCGATCGCCATGCAGCCCGAATCCATCAGCAGACCTTCATCGATGATTTCTTTGATTTCCTCTGCATAGCGCGGTGCGGCGGGTGTATGAGCATTGACGACGTCGAACGGTGCTATCCGTACGCCGTTGATTTCCTCTTCTTCGTGTGACAGCAGCCCCGCCCGATACAGCGGCAGCGCGTAGTCGATGCCGGCGCCGGCATACTTAAAGTACACATTTTTGACGCCCTTAAAGTATTCGTCTGCGTTAAACGAATAGTGCACCGGCTCGTCGTGACAGTGCTCCACGAACGTGATTTCCTTCTCCATGTAGTCGTACTGCCGCTTAACCGGCAAACCGAATGCCGGTGTACGCACGAGCTTGCCATCGATCATGGCATACGCCTCTTCGCTCATGTCGTGCAGCGCCGTTACGGGCGACCACCAGTACGGGATAAACCGGTTCGTCTCCACGCCTTCCCACACGAAGTTATAGATCGTGTCGCAGGTGTCGAGGTAGCGCATCGTGTGTCGCGTCGCCGCACAGATGACGCCCGGCGCCGAACCCGTTCCGACGAGCGCCGTGCGTCCGATGGCTTCGAACTTCGGGCCGTAGTCGACGTACTGCAGGCGGATGCTTTCGACCCAGTCGTCGTGCAGCGCCGTCGTCGCGGCATAATCCTGATAGTCCGCCTTCACTTCGAGCGCCGCATCGAATACGTGCTTCGTCCACGCAAGCGGCAGCGCGTTTACGATGAGGTCGACGCCTTTCGCCGCGTGGAGCACGGCTTCCGGATCCTGCGCATCCACGACGATGCCGGTGGCTTTATCCAGCGGGCCGGCGAGCCGCTCGACGGCTTCCGGCGTTTTACTTGCGATGATGAGTTCTGAGACGAACGGATCCTCGTTCATCCTCTGAGCCGCGACGGTGCCCTGCGCGCCGGTGCCCAGTAAGAGTACTTTTTTCGGTGTCATAGTCTTCTCCTTGTTTTCCATCGACCACAGGGTGATCGAATTGACATCGTATGCATTCATCCATGCTTTCGTCGAAGGACGGCATCGATGATCTATCCCTCCCACTGCTCCTCGATGATGCGCAGCGTAACCGCCGGCACGACCTCGAGCAGACTCTTTTTGTTGACGCGCTCCGTCCACTGATGGGGATTCTTATACGCAGGACCGTATAGAATACTGGGCACGTTCAAATTCGCGATGCCCTCAAAGTCGATGCTGTACAGATCTCCCCATATCGGCGTGTTGTCGGAATACGCATCCGTGTCGAACGGCCGGTTGACGGCGCAGTAGCTGAGGTCCGAGATGCCCATGGCATAGTTTTCCGGCACCAGATCCTGCCCGAACAGCTCCGTTGACAGGGCCTCCAGCCGTTTAAATACAGCGGTACCCGCACCCTTGCACCCCGGGATCATGTCGCTGTGGACAGCGGGGTAATACGGCGGGGCGAAACCGAGGAGGACGAGGGGCTGCTTGATATCGGCGAAGTTCAGGACTTTTTCCATGAGTTCGACGGTGCCGCCCGGATAGTTGACGGAGCCGTCTGCAATTTTCTCTGCGATGTCGGCATAAGCGATCCGGTAAAAGTCGTCAAACGCGCCGCCCCGCTCTTTCTTAAGCTTACTGCACAGCTCCCCGAACGTCATCACGAGAGGCTCGTAGTAGATTCTTTCCTTCGTTTCGGACGAGTCGAGTTTCTTGTATTCCTGATACAGAGCGTCGAGCGCGGCGACCGCCTCCCGGAACGCCTTCTCCGATATGCCCCGGAGCTTTTCCAGAATTTCGTCCGGTGTCGATGTAAAGCTGAGGACGGTCATGTACCCGGCTGCGCGGTACGGGATGGATGCGTCGTACACTTCCTTGCGATCGCGCAGGTTGGCCCACGACGGCGGCAGCGTCGCCTCGCTTTGATAGCTGTCCGTAAACTCGAGGCTCTCGTCCGTCGCAAGCTCGATGCGCGTCAGGATGGCAAGCGGAGAGATGCCGTCGAAACGGGCGCCGACGTGCGCCGTCACGCCCTGTACCATCACGACCGGCAGCGTCTTGCCCACGGAGCCGATGTTGATGACCTGCGCGCCGTCGTCGGTCACGGTGTTGGGTTCCGGGTCGATCAGAAGCTTCAAATCCAGGTTTTCTTTTTCTTTAAATTCGCTCAGGAGCGTCACCCCTGCGCGCATGCCGGACGAATACGATTCTTCGTCGGGTACGCCCATAAAGAACAGGCTTCCGGGGAGGTCACCCGCCAGCGCCCGCTCGGCAAAGCCTTCGGCGAGCACCATGTTGACCGCCAGGCCGCCCTTCATATCCGCTACGCCCCGGCCCCAGATCCACTCGCCGGAATCCATGTCCACCCGGGCTTCCGCATCCAGATCTTTGGCCGCCAGCGCCCGCTCCAGCTCCTCGCCGATCGTAAAAGCCAGAGGCTCGGCCTCGCCGTAATCCTCCGTACCCACGACATCGAAATGCCCCATAATCACCACGGTCTTCGGGCTGTTTCCCCGGATAAACGCATATGGAACAAGGCGACCGTGCGGGTCACCCTTGATTTTGTACAATCCCGCATGCCCGGGATTCGCTTTAAAATACGGCATATCCATAAAATAGTCGTAGATGAACTGCGCAGCTTCCACCTCGCCCCGTACGCAGCTTACGCTTTCGATCGCTACGAGCTCTTTCATCAGTTGATAGATCTTTTCCTGCATTATGTGCCTCCTTTTACTCAGTACTATACCCTTGTTATCATAGCACACAGCGCACCGGAATTATAGATGCAAAGAGCGCCCGGAAGGGCGCTCTCGTTGAATTTTTACAAAGCACAGTGATGCATGGAATTTTACGATGCAAAGTCTCTCCTTAGATGTGCGAAGCAGCCTGCTCGAGATCTTCGATGAGATCGGCTGCGGATTCAAGGCCGACCGACAGGCGGATGAGACCATCGGTGATGCCGGAAGCCTCCCGCGCTTCTCTGGGCACGGACAGGTGCGTCATGCTTGCCGGATGTTCGATGAGCGATTCCGCATCGCCCAAAGACACGCCGATGCCGATGGTTTTGAGATTGTTCAAAAATCTGCAGCTTGCGTCGAATGCAGAATAGCCTCGGTATCCTTCTTTAAAATCGAAGGCGATCATACCGCCGAACCCACCGTCAAACAGGCGGATCGCAAGCGCGTGCTGAGGATGAGATTTAAGCCCCGGATAGTGCACCGTCTGCGCATACTCACTGTCTTCCAGATACTCCGCAATCGCAAGCGCACTTTCGCAATGGCGCTGCATTCGGAGCGACAGCGTCTTGAGTCCGCGCATAATCATGTAGGCGTTGAACGGCGCCAACGGAGCTCCCGTAACCCGGCTCGTGCCGCGCGCACGGATCATCGCCATGTCTTCTTTCGATCCTGCAGCCGCACCGCCCACTGCATCCCCGTGACCGTTCATGTATTTTGTGAGCGAGTGGATGACGATATCGACGCCGTGCCTCACCGGATAATACAAAGGCGGAGGCATAAATGTGTTGTCGACGACAAGCTTGAGGCTGTGCTTTTTTGCGATGCGGCTCATCGCTTCGGTATCCGTCACCGTCATCACCGGATTGGCGACTGTTTCGAAATACAGCATCTTCGTCTCCGGCCGGATGGCCGCTTCGACGTCGGCGGGATCCGTCGTGTCGACAAACGTCGTCTCGATGCCAAGAGGCGGCAGGTTTTCGCGCAGTATGAACGACGTTCCGCCGTACACGCACTCGCCGCAAACAATGTGGTCGCCGCTTTGCAGCATGGACAAAAAAAGACTCCCGATGATGCCCAGGCCGGACGCTGCGACGATGGCGTCTTCCGTTCCTTCGATTACCGCAATCTTTTGTTCCAGCATCCAGTCGCTCGGATTTGTGATGCGCGAATACGCGTGACCCGGTCGTTCTTTTGCGATGGTCTTTTGCGCATCCTGCACTGTATCGAACCGGAACGTGGACGTCTGATAAATCGGACTCGCCAGCGCTCCATACTCTTTGTCGCGCGGTTGCCCCGCGTGCACTAGCCTCGTCTCAAGCCCTGCATCTCTGTAATCCAACTCGCTCATCTTTTCCTCCTTATCTCTTCTGCACTTTATATATCTATTCGGGTCGCAGCCTGCACCTCCACGCGCGCTGTGTGCTGGCCGGTTCCTTTCGCCAGCGGCGTAGGCTGCGACGACGTCAGGACATTGATGGATCCGCG
>Ga0172382_10000575_pt1 | contig 68982 bp, 67 predicted proteins | sample Leawel138RmetaG_FD_122245 | JGI IMG/M metagenome (GOLD analysis project Ga0172382, IMG submission 122245) | Leachate microbial communities from a municipal landfill in Southern Ontario, Canada - Leachate well 138R metaG | ecosystem: Engineered > Solid waste > Landfill > Unclassified | place...
CCGGCTGAGTTCGTGGACGGCTTCCACGAAGGCCTTGGCGCGATCGGGCTCCACGTGCTGGTGGATGCCGTGGCCAAGGTTGAAGACGTGGCCGCTGCCCTTGCCGTAGCTGGCGAGGATCTCTGCCACTTCCTTGCGGATGCGCTCGGGGGAGGCGTAGAGCACGGACGGGTCCATGTTGCCCTGCAGCGCGACCTTGTCGCCTACGCGGCGGCGCGCATCGCCGAGGTCGGTGGTCCAGTCCAGGCCCAAGGCGTCGGCGCCGGTCTCGGCCATGGCCTCGAGCCACTGACCGCCGCCCTTGGTGAACAGGATCACCGGCACCTTGCGGCCTTCGGCCTCACGGGTGAGGCCGGCGACGATCTGCTGCATGTAGCGCAGCGAGAATTCCTTGTAGTCGCGCGGGGTGAGATTGCCGCCCCAGGTATCGAAGATCATCAGCGCCTGAGCGCCGGCGGCCACCTGGGCGTTGAGGTAGCTGGTGACGGAACGCGCCACGGTGTCGAGCAATTGGTGCAGCAGGGCCGGCTGGTCGAACATCATGGCCTTGATGATGGCAAATTCCTTGGAGGAGCCGCCTTCCACCATGTAGGTGGCCAGGGTCCAGGGGCTGCCGGCGAAGCCGATGAGGGGCACACGGCCGTTCAGCTCGCGACGGATAACGCGCACGGCGTCCATCACGTATTTCAATTCACCTTCCGGATCGGGGACGCCCAGTTTGGCCACGTCTGCCGCGCTGCGCACCGGGTGGGCAAATTTCGGGCCCTCCCCTGCGCCGAAGGACAGGCCGAGACCCATGGCGTCGGGGATGGTGAGGATGTCGGAAAACAGGATGGCGGCATCCAGCGGGAAACGCTCCAGTGGCTGGATGGTGACCTCACAGGCCAGTTCGGGATTCTTGCACAAGGCCATGAAGTCGCCGGCCTTGGCGCGCGTGGCGCGGTACTCGGGCAGATAGCGCCCGGCCTGGCGCATCATCCACACGGGTGTGTAATCGACGGACTGCTTGAGCAGCGCGCGCAAAAACCGGTCGTTTTTCAGTTCGGACATGAAGATTAACCACGGGGAACACGGGGGGACACGGGGGTATGAAAGCCCGCGCCTGCCGCATCGCCGTTCAGAGAAAAATCAGGAGTCCGAGAGAATACCTTAATTCTTCCCCGTGTTCCCCGTGTCGCCCGGTGGTTAACCGTCTTTTTCTTCAAACGCCCAGAAAATCCAGGATGCCCTCGGCGGCCTGACGGCCCTCGTGGATGGCCGTGACCACCAGGTCGGAGCCCCGCACCATGTCACCGCCGGCGAACACCTTGGGATGGCCGGTCTGCTTCTTGAATGTCTGGCTTTCCCCGGCAAGCACGCGCCCGCGCTCGTCGGTGGCGATGCCGTGCTCGGTGAACCACGGTTGCGGGCTCGGGCGAAAGCCGAAGGCGATGAGTACGCGGTCGGCAGCGATGATCTCTTCTGAACCAGGGACCACCTGCGGTGTGCGGCGGCCGCGCGCATCCGGCGGGCCGAGCTCGGTGGTCACCAGCTTCACACCCTCCACCTTGTCCTTGCCCACGATCTCCACCGGCTGGCGGTTCCACAGGAACTGCACGCCCTCCTCCTTGGCGTTGGCCACCTCGCGCTTGGAGCCGGGCATGTTGGCCTCGTCGCGGCGGTAGGCGCAGGTCACCTGGGCGGCGCCCTGGCGGATGGACGTGCGGTTGCAGTCCATGGCGGTGTCGCCGCCGCCCAGCACCACCACGCGCTGGCACTTCATGGAGATGTATTCATCCACGCTGCGCTCGAAACCGAGGCAGTGGTTCACGTTGGAGATGAGGAAATCCAGGGCGGCATGCACGCCCGGCAGGTCTTCGCCCGGGAAACCGCCCTGCATGTAGCTGTAGGTGCCCATGCCGAGGAACACCGCGTCGAACTCTTCGAGCAGGCGCGCGAATGCCTCCGCATCGATCTCGGTGTTGAGCCGGAACTGCACGCCCATGCCCTCGAACACGGCGCGTCGGCGCTGCATCACCTGCTTTTCCAGCTTGAACTCGGGAATGCCGAAGGTGAGCAGGCCGCCGATCTCGGGGTAGCGGTCGAACACCACCGGCGTCACGCCCGCGCGCACCAGCACGTCGGCACAGGCGAGGCCCGCCGGACCTGCACCCACCACGGCCACGCGCTTGCCCGTGGGCTGCACCCGCGACAGGTCCGGGCGCCAGCCCTGGTCGAAGGCGGTATCGGTGATGTAGCGCTCCACGGCGCCGATGGTCACTGCGCCGAAACCGTCGTTCAGGGTACAGGCGCCTTCACACAGGCGGTCCTGCGGGCACACCCGTCCGCACACCTCGGGCAGGGAGTTGGTGCGATGGGACAGCTCCGCCGCGCGCTCGATGGCGCCTTCGTGCACCAGCTTCAGCCAGTGGGGGATGTAGTTGTGCACCGGGCACTTCCAGGAGCAATAGGGATTGCCACAGGCAAGACAGCGGTCCGCCTGGGAGGCGGCGCCCTCCGCGTCGAAACTGCAATAGATCTCGCGGAATTCCTTGACGCGCGCAGCCGCGGGCTTTTTCGCCGGGTCGATGCGCGGCACCTGGATGAACTGGAAATCGTTGGCCATGTTGTCAGAACCTTTTGCCGCGGGCACCGATTGCGGGGTGCCTCTGTGCGCCGTCGGCTGATGCCTACTTACGCCGCCTTCCGCAGGGTGTCGAGCAGCTCGCTCAGGCTCGCCGCCTTGGGCTTCACCAGCCAGAACTTCTCCAGCACGTCGGAGAAATGTTCGAGGAGATACCGACCCCAGGCGGAACCCGTCTCGCGCACGTGTTCCTCGATGGTCTCGCGCAGGTGCGCACGATAGGCGTGCATGGTCTTGGTACCGATGCGATGGATGTCGATGAGCTCGTGGTTGTACCGATCCACGAACGCGTTGTCGAGATCCAGCACATAGGCGAGGCCGCCGGTCATGCCCGCACCGAAGTTTACGCCGGTGGCGCCCAGTACGGTGACACAGCCGCCGGTCATGTACTCGCAGCCGTGGTCACCCACACCCTCGACCACGGCAATGGCGCCGGAATTGCGCACCGCGAAGCGCTCGCCCGCCAAGCCCGCCGCCAGCAGCTTGCCGCCGGTGGCGCCGTACAGACAGGTGTTGCCGATGATGGTGGTCTCGTTGGACTTGAAGCGGCTGCCCTTGGGCGGGGCGATCACCAGCTTGCCGCCGGCCATGCCCTTGCCCACGTAGTCGTTGGCATCGCCAGCCAGGTACATGTGCAGGCCGCCGGCGTTCCACACGCCGAAGCTCTGTCCGGCGGTGCCGGTGAGCCGCAGCACGAGGGGTGCGTCGGCCATTCCCTGGTCGCCGTGACGCCGGGCGATCTCGCCGGACAGGCGCGCGCCGATGGAGCGGTTCACGTTCTTTACCGTGTAGACGAACTCGCCGCCGGTCTTGTGCTCGATGGCCGGCAGGCAGTCGCGCACCATCTGCTCGGCCAGCTCGCCCTGGTCGAAGGGTGCGTTGCGCGGCACCACGCAATACTGCGCCTTGCCGTCCACCTTGGCGACGAGGGGTTTGAGGTCGAGCTTGCGCTGGCGCGGTGTCTCGCCCTCGAGGATCTCCAGGAGGTCGGTGCGGCCGATGAGTTCCGCCATGGAGCGCACGCCGAGGCGCGCCATCCACTCGCGGGTCTCGCGGGCGATGAAGCGGAAATAGTTCATCACCATCTCGGGCAGGCCGATGAAGTGCTCCTGGCGCAGCACCTTGTCCTGGGTGGCGACGCCGGTAGCGCAGTTGTTGAGATGGCAGATGCGCAGGAATTTGCAGCCCAGCGCCACCATGGGGCCGGTACCGAAGCCGAAGCTCTCGGCGCCGAGGATCGCCGCCTTGACGACGTCGAGGCCGGTCTTGAGACCGCCGTCGGTCTGCACCCGCACCTTGTCGCGCAGGTCGTTGGCGCGCAGCACCTGGTGCGCCTCGGACAGGCCCAGTTCCCAGGGCGAGCCGGCGTGCTTGACCGAGGTGATGGGGCTCGCGCCGGTGCCGCCGTCGTAACCGGAGATGGTGATGAGATCGGCGTAGGCCTTGGCCACGCCCGCGGCGATGGTGCCCACGCCGGGCTCGGCCACCAGCTTCACCGACACCAGCGCCTCGGGATTGACCTGCTTCAGGTCGAAGATGAGCTGAGCCAGGTCTTCGATGGAATAGATGTCGTGGTGCGGCGGCGGCGAGATGAGCGCCACGCCGGGCGTCGCGTAGCGCAGCCGGGCGATGAGATCGTTCACCTTGTCGCCCGGCAGCTGACCGCCCTCACCGGGCTTGGCGCCCTGGGCAATCTTGATCTGCAACACCTCGGCGTTGACCAGGTAGGCGGGCGTGACGCCGAAGCGCCCCGAGGCCACCTGCTTGATCTTGGACATCCTCTCGGTGCCGTAGCGGGCCGGGTCTTCGCCGCCTTCGCCGGAATTGGAGCGCCCGCCCAGGCGGTTCATGGCGATGGCGAGGGCCTCGTGGGCCTCCGGCGAGAGCGCGCCCAGGGACATGCCGGCGGAATCGAAGCGTGGCAGGATCTTCGACTCGTCCTCCACCTCATCGAGGTCGATGGGCGTGATGTCCGCGCGCACCTTCAGCAGGTCGCGCAACATGGCCACCGGGCGCTCGTTCACCACCTTGGCGTATTCGAGGTAATCGTTGTAATCGCCGCTGCGCACGGCCTTGTGCAGGGTGCGGACCACGTCCGGGTTGTAGGCGTGGTACTCGCCGTCGAACAGGTATTTGAGCACACCGCCCTGCTGCAAGGGCTTGCGCATATTCCAGGCATCGCGGGCGAGCAGGCGCTGGTCGTCTTCCAGGTCGGTGAAGTCGGCGCCGGCCAGGCGGCTGGTGGTGTCCCTGAAGCAGGTGTTCACCACCGCCTCGGCCAGACCGATGATCTCGAACAGCTGCGCACCGCGATAACTGGTGATGGTGGCGATGCCCATCTTGGAGATGATCTTGTACAGGCCCTTGTTGATGCCCTTGCGGTAGCTGTCGAGCAGCTTGGCAACCGGCTTGCCGCCGATCTCGCCGTTGCGTGCCATTTCGTCGAGGCAGGCGTAGGCGAGGTAGGGATAGATGGCGGTGGCACCATAGCCGATGAGCACGGCGAACTGGTGTGGATCGCGCACGGTGGCGGTCTCCACCAAGATATTGGAATCACACCGCAGGCCTTCGTGCACCAGGCGCTGGTGCACCGCGCCGGTGGCGAGCAGGGCGTGGACGGTGAGCTTGTCCGCGGCGATGCCGCGATCGGACAACACCAGGATCACCTTGCCTGCCTTCACCGCGGCCACGGCCTTCTCGCACACGTCTGCAATGGCCGCTTTCAGCCCCACGGCGGCCGGATAGTTCAGATCGATGCGCTCGCTGGCGTATTCGGGACCACCGATGGCAAGCAGGCGTTCAAACTTGCCGCGCGACAGCACCGGTGAGTCGATGAGCAGGCGCGCGGCATTCTCCGGCTTTTCCTCGAACAGGTTCTTCTCACGCCCCAGGCAGGTCTCCAGGGACATGACGATCTGCTCGCGCAGGGGGTCGATAGGCGGATTGGTGACCTGGGCGAACTGCTGGCGAAAGTAGTCGTAAAGCGGACGTACGCGGCGGGACAGCACAGCCATGGGCACGTCGTCGCCCATGGAACCCACCGCCTCCTGGCCGGCGGCGGCGAGCGGCTTGAGGATCTGCTCGCGCTCCTCGTTGGTCACCTGGAACAGCTTCTGGTACACGGCCAGGCGCGCGTCTTCGAGATCGCAGCCGTCGTCCTGCTCCGCCACCTCATCGTCGAGGCGCCGCACGTGCCTGCTCATCCAGGCCTTGTACGGATGGCGTGACTTGAGTGCGTTGTCCACGTCCTCGGGCAACAGCAGGCGGCAGTCCTGGGTGTCCACCGCCAGCATCTGGCCGGGCTTCAGGCGCCCTTTGGCGAGCACATCCTGCGGGTCGTAATCGAACACGCCGATCTCGGAGGCGAGCGTGATCACACAGCCCTGATAGCCGTCGCTTTCCGGCGCGCCGGGCGTGCGCAGGATCACGTAGCGCGCGGGACGCAGGCCGTTGCGGTCCAGGGTGCAGGCGGCGTAGCGGCCGTCGGTGAGCACGATGCCCGCGGGACCGTCCCAGGGCTCCATGTGCATGGAGTTGTATTCGTAGAAGGCGCGCAGGTCCGCGCCCATGGTCTCCACGTTCTGCCAGGCGGGCGGCACCAGCAGGCGCATGGCGCGGAAGATGTCCATGCCGCCGGCGAGCAACGCCTCGAGCATGTTGTCCAGGCTGTTGGAATCGGAGCCCGTCATGGAGACCAGCGGGCGCACGTCCGCCATGGACAGCAGCGGCGTCTCGAATTTGTGGCCGCGCGCGATGGACCAGTTGCGGTTGCCCTGGATGGTGTTGATCTCGCCATTGTGGGCGAGATAGCGGAACGGCTGCGCCAGGCGCCACTCCGGCCAGGTGTTGGTGGAGAAACGCTGGTGGAACACGCAGATGGCGGTCTGCAGGCGTTCGTCGTTGAGATCGCGGTAGAACACCGGCAGGTAGGCCGGCATCACCAGGCCCTTGTACGACAGCACGCGTGTCGACAGGCTTGCCACGTAGAAGGTCTTGTCGCCCGGTTGCAGCGCCTTCTCGGCGCGGCGGCGCGCGATGTAGAGATGGCGCTCGAAGGCGCTTTCATCGATGTCCCCCGGGGCATTTACGAACACCTGGGTGATGTCGGGCAGGGATTTCAGCGCCTCGGCGCCGCAGGCGGAGGGATCCACGGGCACGGCACGCCAACCCGCCACCGCAAGGCCCTCGGCCTCCAGCTCGCGCGTGAGCACCCTGCGCGCGGCGTCGGCGAGCGCGGCATCGCGGTTCAGGAACACCATGCCCGCGGCGAACTGCGCCGCGGTGGCAATGCCTGCCTCGTGGGCGACGGCACGCAGAAAGCCCTCGGGCTTTTGCATCAACAGGCCGCAGCCGTCGCCTGTCTTGCCGTCGGCGGCGATGGCGCCGCGATGGGTCATGCGGCCGAGGGATGCAATGGCAGTGTTCACCAGCCAATGGCTCGGTTTGCCATCCATGTGCGCCATGAGCCCAAAACCGCAGTTGTCGCGCTCGAATTCGGGGCGGTAGAGACCGCCGCTGAGGTGTGCTGAGTGGTTCATTTGTTCCGCCGTGTCGCTGGTAGACCCGTAAACAGACGGCGTGCAATCGCTGTGCCGCCCGTGAAGACGGATGGTCTTCATGGGCCCCGGACCCTAAGGGGCGCGCAGTATACTGCCCGTTTTTGTGGCGCTTCAAGGAACAATTAGCGCAGTTTGTCAAGCGTTTTTTGCACCGTTTTGATGCGTTTTTTTTGCATTCGCACCATTAGGAAGCATGCCCCCCCTGCGGAGGGGGACGGACAGCGTTCAGGCGCTGACCGGACAAGGGGTTCGGAGGCCGGGATCGGCACCAAATTGAGGCGCGCCGGTTTCGGGACCGGGCCCCAAAACGACAGCCAGGGCGCCGTAATGGGATGGAACAAGCGGATTTGGCGGCAAGAACTGCGTGGGAAGAGAAAGGCGGGTCGACAGGGCGTGCACCCATGCTGATCACAGGATCAGCGGTGGGGACGGGGCCGTCGCCCCGTCCCCCTACTCGATGTATTGCTTACACCGCGCCCTGTTCGATCATCGCGTCGGCGACCTTGCGGAAACCGGCGATATTGGCGCCCAGGACGAAGTTGCCTGGCTCGCCAAACTCGGCCGCCGTCTCGCTCATGGACGTATAGATGTTGGTCATGATGCGCTGCAGCTTGCTGTCCACTTCCTCGAAGGTCCAGGGTTGCATGCTGGCGTTCTGGGCCATCTCCAACTGCGAGGTGGCCACGCCGCCGGCATTGGCGGCCTTGCCGGGGGCGAAGGCGATACCGGCCTTCAGGTACACCTCGATGGCTTCCGGCGTGCTGGGCATATTGGCGCCTTCACACACCAGCTTGCAGCCGTTCTTCACCAGTTCGGCTGCGTCGGCGCCGTTCAGCTCGTTCTGGGTGGCGGAAGGGAATGCCGCGTCGCACTTCACCGACCACACGCTGTTGCGCCCTTCAGGGTACTTCCCGACCGGCGTGTACACCGCTTCAGGATGTTCCTTGACGTAGGCCTCCAGGGAAGTGCGCTCCACTTCCTTGATACGCTTCAGGGTGTCGAGCTTGACGCCGGCGCGATCGTAGATGAAGCCACGTGAGTCACTGCAGGTGACCGGCGTGGCACCCATCTGGTACAGCTTGTCGATGGTGTAGATGGCCACGTTGCCTGCACCGGAGACCGCACACACCTTGCCTTCCAGCGATTCGCCCTTGCCGCGCAGAATGGCGTCGGCGAGGTAGACGGAACCGTAACCGGTGGCCTCCTTGCGCACGAGCGAGCCGCCCCACTTCAGGCCCTTGCCGGTGAGTACGCCGTCATAACTGCCGGTGAGGCGCTTGTACTGACCGAACATGTAACCAATCTCGCGGGCGCCGACGCCGATGTCACCGGCCGGTACGTCGATGGTGGGTCCGACGTGGCGATGCAACTCGGTCATGAACGACTGGCAGAAACGCATGATCTCGCTGTCGGACTTGCCCTTCGGATCGAAGTTGGAGCCGCCCTTGCCACCGCCCAGCGGGAGGCCGGTCAGGGAGTTCTTGAAGATCTGCTCGAAACCGAGGAACTTGATGATGCCGGCGTTGACACTGGGATGGAAACGGATGCCGCCCTTGTAGGGGCCGAGCGTGGAGCTGAACTGTACGCGGTAACCCTTGTTGACCTGAACCCGGCCCTTGTCGTCCACCCAGGTGACGCGGAACATGATCTGACGTTCCGGCTCGACGATACGTTCGATGATGTTGGCTTCTCGGTAACGGGGATCGCGGTCGAGGATGGGGCGGAGGGACAGCAGGATTTCTTCAACGGCTTGATAGAACTCGTGCTGCGCGGGACTGGTCCGCTTCAGAGCGGCCAAGGTTTCCTGGACATACGGCATACGAAGACTTAACCCCCGTGACAAGTGGGTGAGTGATCAGTTTGTGGGCCCCGACTTGGGCAAGGCGCCCAAAAAAGGGGCGGATAGCCTTGCGCATTCAATCACGATGGTCAAGTAGTCGCCCTGGCATTTCCCCGTTTTTGCGCCATACCGCAGAAGATCGCGGCTGTTCGTGCTCTGTTTTGGTGCAAAGCAGCGATGCAATGTCTGCCTCAGGGCTCTGTCTGCACGCAGAACAGACGCTGTTTTACTACGTCCGCGATCACGCGCAGGGCCTGGGCGTGTACGTCGTAATGTGTGACCACGGCGGCAACCTGCGGATCCTCCGCGGCATCCTCCGGCAGCGGCACATGACATCGCTCCGGCAAACGTGCCAGCCAGCTCACGCGGTAATCGCTGTCGCGTTCGCCAGGAAACAGCGCCACGTAGGCGATGGACGTCTCGACCAGGTCCTGGAAAGAATGGGTGCCGAATGACAGGTCCGGCACCATGCCCGCATGCAGTTCCGCTACCTCCACCAACACCGCCACCTGATTGATGTCGGCAAAACGCACCGGCACGCCCAGCTCCGGACTGCTGGTGCCCCAGCGCCCGGGGCCAATCAACATCACGGGGCAGGAGGTGCGGTCCGCCAAGCTGCGGTTCAGCCTGCCCACGAGGCGGGCAACCGCATATTTCTGCTGCACGCGCAGCGCACTGTAGCCGGGGCCGTCCACATGGATGATGCGGGCGATGCGCTGATCGATGTTGCCGCCCATGAAATGGCCGCGGGTGGAGAAAAACAGGTGCTCCGGTGCGATCCGTTCGGGCAGCCTGACCTCGCGCTCGGTGCCTAGCGTGGCGAGCGGACGGCACTGCACGATGTTCAACGAGGCGGTGCCGGCTTCGTCCAGGTGGACCGTGAACTCCATATCCACCGGGTGCTGGTAGGCCGCCTCCAAGGTCGTGAGTATCTGTCGGGCCAGCGGCACGAAGCGGCCGTCGCGCAGCAACGGTACGAAGGTAATGCGCCAGATGGGTGCCTGCTGGCCAAGGGTGCGCGCCTGCTCGCTTGCATCATGATCGACTTCCGCGAGGCGCTGCAGGGGCAGCGTCGCGGCCTGCTCCTGAAGGTCGCGCAGCGCCAACGACTGGTGCCGGTTATCGGTGATGTTCAGTACATCCACCTGTTGCTGCGAGAAACGATAGAGATCGTGACGATTGCCGTAGGGATGCTTGTGCGGTTCATCGAGAGCCACCACGCAAGCGTGATCGCCCTCGATGCGATTCACTGCCCGTGTACCCAGGCCCATGACCAGGCGCAACATGCCTGCGGCCGGATCCATATCCGCATCCCACACGAAGGTGTTGCGGGAAATGCCCACGCCTGCTGCGTCGGGTAAATACCATTGGCCGTGATAGCGGCCGTTCACGCGTTGCAGCAGCAAGGCCATGGGTTCTTCCTGCAGGGCGAGGCCGCGTTGGAGTCGGTAGATCAACGCATCTTCACTCATGGTGGAGGCGTAGACCCTGCGAATGGCGTCTTCGAGCTGACCGAGGCGCTCCTCGGGACTGCCCTGGTTGACGCAGAAGACACTGTCGTACTTGCCTGCGAATGCGTTGCCGAAGCCATCTTCGAGGAGACTGCTGGAACGCACCAGGATGGGGTACTGGCCGTAGTGATCCAGCATGCGTTCCAGCGCCTCCCGCACCTCGGGCGGCAGGCGCCCGTGCAGCATGGCCTCGCGCAGGGCGGCGCCTTCCTTCAGGTAGCCGGCTTCGGAGCGCTGGCGCATCAGCAGCGGCCACCAGCCGTTGTGCACCACATAGGCGTAATAGACGTCGGAACCGAGGTGGAAGGAGTCATGAGGTTCGAGGTGATCACGGCAGATGTCGGGGGCGTGATGGCGCAGGATATTGCGCGCCAGCAACATGCCCACGGCCTTGCCGCCGATATAGCCGCTACCGATCATGCGTGACCGTATGCTCAGCAGGTCATCCAGTGCGAGATAGCGGCGCGCCAGCGCCTGCATGCGCGGCTCACGCGCAACGAGCACATTGAGGATCTGATCGCGCACGATTTCGCGTTCCGCCGCGGCCACTTCACCGGCGACCGCTTGCGCGGCACGCAGGAACAGACGGTCCCAATAATCCAGCAGACGATGCTGGTTGAGTTGTGGGTGGCGTGCCTCCAGCATGGCCTGCAGGCGGCTGGCCTCGCTGCTGTCGATCACCGGCAGGAACTGTTCGCCGCGCTGGCGGTGGGGCAGAAACATGGTGGGCGACTGGCGTCGCCATACCTTGACCGGCTGCACCTGGATATCGTCGCCGGCACGGTGCACGTCGATGAGCACCTGGGTGGTCTCACGGATGCGCGCGAGGGTGCCATGGGAGTGGCTTTGCGGGTGCAAGGCGAAATAGGCGACCGTGTCCAGGTCGAACAGATGCGGGCAGACAACGCGGAAGAAATTGCCGACCATGTCGTCGGTTGCCCAGGCGCCAAGCAGATCGGAGAGGCAATCGCACACGTAGAAGGCGCCGCGCCCGTGATCCGAGATCTGCTGGTAGACCTCGCGGGTGAAGGCCTCGAAGCCACCCAGGGCATCGATGGTGACGGTGCGGACCCCCGCACCGGGTACCAGCAGCGGTGCGTGGTTTCCCCAGCGCAGGTAGATGATGGTGCGGCCCTGCTCCTGCGCCGCATTGATGAACGGCCCCACGAAGCGGCGGTAATCCGCCAGGTCGTCGACCCGCCAGACCACGTTGTCGCCGATGCGCAGACCGTCGAGGATCTCATCCAGGCCGAGGATGCCGGTGGAAACGATGCTCTCTTCAGGGGGTGAGCTCATTGGATGTGCGTGTGACGGGCTGATCACAAGTCTGTCAGAAATCGGTCGGCGTGCACCCACGCCCCGTCATCCTGGCTGCGTGTACCTGAACCACGGGTCAGGCGTGCTCCATGCTGGTGCGACGGTGCGCTACGCGCACCCCGACGAGCCATACGGCACCCCTAGCCCGGCACGTCCTCACCCTTGGCGAACACCACGCGATAGCCACGGCCGAGTTGGGCATCGCGGTGCTGCACCATGGCCTCTTCGGCGGCCTCGCGGGTGCTGAAATGCTCGCGCACCACACGCCCCGATGAGCCCTGGAAGCCCCACTCACGCACCAGGGTCCAGCCCTCCAGCAGATCACATTGCAGGAACAGGTGGTAGAAGCGCGGCGGCCGTTCATCGGTCACAGGGGTCTGCATGTAGATGCGCATCTGCCTTGCTCGTCGCGATGGATATCCGGAGGTTAGGTCAGACCACCCGGATTGAACAGACGCCCATGGACTGCAATGGCATAGCGATCGGTCATGCCCGCCACGTAGTCGGCCACGGCCCGGGCGCGTCCGGCCTCACCGGCCTGCGCCTCCAGTTCGCGGGCATGCTGCTGATGCTGGGGCGGCAACAGACGAGGGGTGCTGAAGAAGGCTTCGAAGAGGTCCTTCATGACCTTGTCGGCCTTGAAAGTCATGCGCAGCACGCGGTAGTGCTGATAGAGCTCCTCGCGCAGAAAGCGCTTCAGGGCCCGATGCTCTTCCGCCTGGGCCGCGCTGAAGCCGATGAGCGGCGTGCTGTGCGCCCGCACCTCGTCCACGTCCGCCGGTGCGGCCTCCTGCAGACGCTCGGTACTGCTCTTGATGAGATCCATCACCTGGCGGTTGATCATACGTCGCACGATCTCGTGGACCAGGCGCCGGCCACCCAGGCCCGGATAACGGCCGGTGACGTCCAGGTATTCGCGCTCGAACAGCGGCAGCGCGCGCAACTGCTCGATGGTGATGAAGTCGGCACGCAGGCCGTCGTCCAGGTCGTGATTGTTGTAGGCGATGGCGTCGGCGATATTGGCGATCTGTGCCTCGAGGCCAGGTTGGGTACGCTCCAGGAAGCGGCGGCCCACATCACCGAGCTCCGCCGCGTGCTCACGGGCGCAGTGCTTGAGGATGCCCTCACGGGTCTCGAAGGTGAGATTGAGGCCGCGAAACGCGGCATAGCGGTGTTCCAGCTCGTCCACCACCCGCAGGGACTGGAGGTTGTGCTCGAAGCCGCCATAGGGTGCCATGCAGGCATTGAGCGCGTCCTGACCGGCATGGCCGAAGGGCGTGTGACCCAGATCGTGGGCCAGGGTGATGGCCTCGGTGAGGTCTTCGTTGAGGCGCAGGACGCGGGCGATGGCACGACCGATCTGCGCCACTTCCAGGGAGTGGGTGAGCCGCGTGCGGAACATGTCGCCTTCGTGGTTCACGAATACCTGGGTCTTGTACTCCAGGCGCCGAAAGGCGGAGCAATGGACGATGCGGTCGCGGTCGCGCTGGAATTCGCTACGGTAGGAGGGCGGCTCCTCGGAGAAACGCCGACCCCTCGACCGCTCGTCGCATGCGGCATAAGGGGCAAGCGCGGGCATACTCATGCGATGCGGTGCGCCTCCAGCGCCGCGGTGATATCGGCGGCGGCGGCCTCGGCGGTGACCACGGAGCGTCCGATGCCCTTGAGCAGCACCAGTCGCAACTGGCCATCCTGCACCTTCTTGTCCACGGCCATGAGTTCCAGGAAGCGGTGGCTATCCAATTCGCCCGGCGCCTGCACCGGCAGGCCCGCACGATGCAGCAACTGCTCGATGCGCCGGGTGTCTTCGTGACCGATCCAGCCCAGTCGTTCGGACAACTGCGCCGCGAGCAGCATGCCGGTGGCCACGGCCTCACCGTGCAGCCAGGTTCCATAACCCATGCCGGTCTCGATGGCATGGCCGAAGGTGTGACCCAGGTTGAGCAAGGCGCGGGTCCCGGCCTCGGTCTCGTCCTCGGCCACGATGGCGGCCTTGTCCCGGCAGGAGCGTTCGATGGCCCAGGCCAAGGCCTCGGGCTCGCGCGCGAGCAGGCGGTCAAGATAGGTCTCCAGCCACTGGAAGAACTCGGGATCATTGATGATGCCGTACTTGATCACTTCTGCCAGCCCGGCGCGCAACTGACGGTCGTCCAGGGTGTTCAGGGTGTCGGTGTCGGCAATGACGCAGCGCGGCTGATGGAAGGCACCGATCATGTTCTTGCCGAGCGGATGGTTCACGCCCGTCTTGCCGCCCACGGAGGAATCGACCTGGGACAGCAAGGTGGTGGGTACCTGGATGAAGGGGACACCGCGCTGATAGCAGGCCGCGGCGAAGCCGGTGAGATCGCCGATGACGCCGCCGCCCAGGGCCACCAGGGTGCAGCGCCGATCGAAGCGGCGTTCCAGCAAGCGATCGAAGACGCTGTTCAGGGTGTCGAGGGTCTTGTAGGCCTCGCCGTCCGGCAGCACGAGGCTGTCCACCTGGTAGCCGTCGAGCCCGGCGTTGAATTTCTCCAGATAGAGGGGGGCCACGGTTTCATTGGTGACCACCAGCACCTGACGGCCGCGGATGTGCGGGGCGACGAGCTCGGCACGGCCAAGCAGACCGGAACCGATGTAGATGGGATAGCTGCGCTCGTCGAGTTCGACGCGAAGTGTCTTCATGGGGCTAAACCTGCAGAATCCCAAGACTATAACGGATTCCGCCAGGCGGCGTCATGCGCCCCGGAGCTTCAGTTCCGATTCGAGGCGCCAGAGGATTTCCCGGATCACCGAGCGGATGGAGCGATCGTCGGTGTAGACCACCACGTGGGCCACGTCACGGTAGAGGGGGTCTCGCACGCTCATGATTTCCTCCAGTCGCGCGCGCGGATCGGCGGTCTGTAGCAGCGGCCGGTTGCGGTCCTTGGCGGTACGGCGCAGCAGCTGCTCAATGGTCGCGTAGAGATAGATGACGATCCCGCGCTCACGCAGGCACGTGCGATTTTGCTCCGCGAGCACCGCGCCGCCCCCGGTGGCAAGCACCAGGTTGTCCTCGCGGCTCAGCTGGTCGATGATCTCGCGCTCACGCTTGCGAAAGCCCTCCTCGCCTTCGATGTCGAAGATGAGGGGTATGCTCGCGCCGGTACGCCGAACGATTTCGTGGTCCGAGTCCTTGAACTCCTTGTCCAGGGCGAGCGCCAGCTGCCGGCCAATGGTCGTCTTGCCGGCGCCCATGGGCCCCACGAGAAACACGCGATTGATTGTCACACTCTTGCCAGGATGTTATTGCAAGTCGGCCTTGAGGCCTTCCTTGAGGATCTTCGGCGTGACAAATATCAGAAGTTCCGCCTTGTCGTCCACCTTCTGAGTGCGGCGGAACAAGGCGCCGAGCACCGGGATGTCGCCGAGCAGCGGCACCTTGTCCACCGACTCGTTGCGCGCCTGCTCATAGATGCCGCCCAACACGACGGTATCGCCGTTCTCGACCAACACCTGGGTCTGCACCGCTCGGGTGTCCACGGAGGGCACACCCGAGAAGATCTGGCCCACGCTGTCCTTGTTCACCTCCAGGTCCATGATCACGCGGTCATCGGGCGTGATTTGCGGCGTGACCGCCAGGGACAACACGGCCTTTTTGAAGGATACGCTGGTGGCGCCGCTGGAGCTGGCCTCGAGATAAGGGATGTCGACACCCTGCTCGATGAGCGCCTTCTTCTGGTTGGCCGTGACGACGCGCGGGCTGGAGATCAGTTCCCCGCGGCCCTCGGACTGCATCGCCGACAGCTCCAGGTCCACGATGTAATCCGCACCGAGAATGGCGAGGGCGATGGAACCGGCGGCCGGCACCGGCAGGTTCACGTTGAGACGGTCTCCGAGACCCGGCACCGCCACCGCGGGATCGAACACGTCGCGGCCGGCGGCCAGGTTGTCGAGGCCACTACTGACGGTGGTGTTCGTACCGGCGGCGCTACCGGAACTGGTCACCAGCCCCCTGCCGCCGTTACGGCCCACGTAGGTCGCGCCGAAACGGGTACCGAGGCTCTTGCTGAAGTCGTCGTTGGCGATCACCACGCGCGACTCGATGAGCACCTGGCGCACAGGCACGTCGAGGCGGGTGAGGACACGGCGGATCTCGTCGAGCTTTTCTGCGGTGTCCAGGATCATGAGCGTGTTGGTACGCTCATCGATGGTGATGTTGCCGCGGCTGGAGAGCAGCGAGTTGCGCTCGGCCTTCAGCAGCGCTGCGATTTCCGAGGCCTTGGCGTAGTTGATGTCGAAGAACTCCGTGCGCAGCGGGGCGAGGTCGGTAAGCTGCTGCTGTGCTTCCAGTTCGAGCTTCTCACGTGCGGCCAGCTCCTCGCTGGGGGCAATGAGCATCACGTTGCCGTTCCGGCGCATGCCGAGGCCCTTGGATTTCAGAATGATGTCCAGGGCCTGGTCCCAGGGGACGTTCTTGAGGCGCAGCGTGAGATTCCCGCGCACGGTGTCGGAGGCCACGACGTTCAGGCCGGTGAAATCACCGATGAGCTGCAGCACCGCACGCACATCGATGTTCTGGAAATTGAGTGACAGCTTCTCGCCGGTGTACTCCTCCTGCAGGCGGGCCGCTTTCTCTTCCGGCGTGACCGGGCGCACGTCCACGGTGTAGACATTGCCCACCTGGAAGGCCAAATGCTCGTAGTCGCCCTCGGGTGTAATGACCAGGCGTGCATGACCCTCGCGGTTCGCACTGTCAATGGTACGCACAGGGGTGGCGAAGTCGGTCACGTCGAGGCGGCGGACCAGTTCCTCAGGGAGCCGTGCGTCATAGAAATCCAGCAATAGGGACTTGCCTCGTGTCTGCAGGTCGGCCGTGACGGCCGGGCTCGAAAGGGTGATGACCACGCGGCCGGTGCCTTTTTCGGCCCGATGGAAGTCGATGTTGGTGATGCGCTTGGCCTCATCCACTGCAGCAGCCGGAGCTCGATCACCCGGAGTGGACGCGGCGGCTTGACGCGCGCCCGCCGGCCCGGTGCCCAGGGCCACGTGAACACGATTGTTTTGTACCCGCACGTCGTAGGGCACTACGCGGTCCAGCCCAACGACCAGGCGGGTGCGGTTGCCGGCCTGCGCCGCGCGCAGGTTGTGGGCGATGCCGCCCGCCAATTGCTGTGTCTTCGGCAGGCTGCCCATGCCGGTGCCGGGCAGATCGAGGGCCAGGCGCGGCGGATTTTCCAGGGTGAACGCCATGGGCTTGGGCGCCGGCCCGGAAAAGGTGAGGGTCAACTGGGCACGATCACCGCCGGTGACGGCATAGCTGACGTCCTGCAGGGTGACGGTCTGGGCCGACACCGTTGACACGCACGCGAGCAGTGTGGCCAGCGCCGCAAGAGCAGGAATCCTGCGGATGAATGCGTGGGCAGTTTTCATTCTTTTATCCTCGAATTCATTCGGTGATCGCGAGGGCTGCATCTCGCTTGATCCAACCGCCCAGACCATCGGGAATGATCTCTTCGATAGCGATCCTGGTTTCGGTGATATTGACGACCCTGCCGTAGTTCTCGCCCATGTGGTTACCCACCTGCACGCGATGAACCAGGTTGTCGGGTGCCTTGACGATCGCCCAGGCGCTGCCTTGCTTTTCAAGAATGCCGACGAACTCCAGGCCGTCGAGGGGGAAGTGCTCGAGTGCTTCCTTGTGCCGGTCCGTGTCGGGACGCAAACCTGCTCCGCCATGGGCGGCGTCCATCAGGGTGGCCTCCCTCTTGGGGGCGAAGGGATCGCGCGCCTCCGTCGAACTGTAGGTGTAACCCTCGTACGCCTCGAACTCCGGCAACGGCGGGATATGAGCGGCGGGCCGTGCCTTCACCGCGGCGACATAGTCGTAGAGGTCGCCATGATTGTCTGTGGAACAGCCGGCGAGCAGGACGCTCGCGAACACAACCGCCGTGCCCAGGGCGGGACCCGTTCTCGGATGAATGCGAAACCGCTTCATAGTGACCCCAATCGGCACTTACCTTCGCCGGCCCTTCTTGGCTTTCGCCGCCTGGGCCTTCTGCGCCGCTGCGATTTCTTCGGCGTCCAGGTACCGATAGGTCTTCGCCGTCGCGTTCATGACCAGCTTGGTGTCCTGGCCCTTCTTGCCGCCGGTGGCAGGCTTCACGGTGATGTTCTGCAGCGTGACGATGCGCGGCAGCGCCGCCACACCACTCACGAAATTGCCGAAGTGATGGTAACCCCCCGTGACCTGAATGGTGATGGGCAATTCGGCGTAGAACTCGTGGGGTGTCTCGCCTTCGGGTTTGAACAGATCGAAGGTAAGTCCGGCACCCAGGCCGGTCTGGGTGATGTCCACCAACAGATCGGCCACTTCATTCTTGCTGGGCAACTGACGCAACATGGTGCCGAAGGATTCTTCCATTTCCTTCATCTGCTCCTTGTAGGCATCCAGCGCCACGGCCTTGCTCTGTTTGCCCTCGAAGTCTTGCTTGAGTCTCGCTTCAGTTTGCTCCGCGCGCACCAGCTCTTCGCGCAAGCCGCTCAGGTGCAGGAAATAGCCTGCCGCCAGCACAGCGGCGCAGATCAGGACGACCACCACGGCCTTGGCCGCCGCCGGCCAGTTGCCGATGCCTTTCAGATCCAGGTGGTTCAGGTTTGAGAGATCGATGGCCATGGCGGTCACTTCTCGGCGGCGCCCGAGGACTGGGTAACGCGCAGCTTGAACTTGCGGCTGCTGTCGGCCTTTTCGGTCTGAATAATCTCAAGCACGGGATTTTCCAGCCACGGCGATGCTTCCAGGTTGCGCATCAGGGCGGAGACACGCGCATTCGATTCAGCGATACCCTCGATGCTCAGAACGGCTTTTTTCTGGGCCACGCTGGTGAGGTACAGCCCATCCGGCGTGACCCGCACCATCTCGTCGAACAGATGCACAATGGCCGGTCGATCGCGCTGCAACTGCTCGATCACCTTCATGCGGGCAACCAGCTGCTGCTTCTGCTTTTCCAAGTCCTGGATCTCCTTGATCTGGGCCTCGACTTTCTTGATCTCGGCCTGCAGGTAACGGTTGCGTGAATTCTGGCTGTCGATGAGCCCGCCGATCTGGAGATGGAAGAGCGCGATCACCAGCACCATGAGCAAGGCGGAACCGCCGGCGACGGTGGCGAACTCCCGCTGCCTCTGCTTGCGCAGCTCCGCTCGCCAGGGGAGTAGATTGATGCGCGCCATCAGTCGAAACTCCGCAGGGCCAAGCCGCAGGAAATCATCAGGGCGGGGGCGTCATTATTCAGGATTTGTGCCTTGATCCGCGGGGCTACGGTCATGTTGGTGAACGGATTCGCGACCGATGTGGCGACGCCCAGCTTGTTTTCGATGAGGTCGCCCACGCCGGGGATGGACGAACTGCCGCCGGCGAGTACGATGTAATCCACCTGGTTGTACTGGCTCGAGGAGAAGAAGAACTGCAGGGAACGGCTCACCTGCTGGGCCATGGCCTCCTTGAAGGGCTCGAGCACTTCGGGCAGATAGTTGTCGGGGAGTCCGCCCTGGCGCTTGGCCATGCCCGCCTCCTCGTAGGACAGTCCGTAGCGCCGCTGGATTTCCTCGGTCAGCTGCTTGCCGCCGAACACCTGTTCACGGGTGTAGATGGTCTTCAGGTCGTGCAGCACGTTGAGGGTGGTCATGGTCGCGCCCACGTCCACCACGGCGATGGTCTTGTCCACGCCCCGGTCGGGCATCTGGTCGGCCAGGAGCGCGAAGGCGTTCTCCATGGCGTAGGCCTCCACGTCGATGATCTTCGCCGTGAGGCCCGCCAGCTCGATGGCCGCGACACGCACGTCCACGTTTTCGCTGCGCGATGCGGCAAGCAACACATCCACGCGTTCTGTATCGTCCTTGGCCGGGCCGAGGACCTCGAAATCGATATTCACCTCTTCGAGCGGATAAGGGATGTACTGGTCGGCCTCGAGCTGGATCTGGGCCTCCATGTCATCCTCGGAGAGGTTGGCGGGCATGGAGATCACCTTCGTGATCACCGCTGATCCGGACACGGCGGCCGCGGCCAGTTTGGCGCGGGTTCCGGATTTTTTCACGGCACGACGGATGGCCTCGCCGACGCCCTCCATATCGGCGATGTTTTTTTCGACGACGGAATTGGCCGGCAGCGGTTCCACCGCATAACTCTCGACGCGGTAACGATCTCCGCTCCTGCTCAATTCAAGCAGCTTCACCGCGGTGGTACTGATGTCCAATCCGAGGATCGGCGGACTCGAGCGTTTTAAGGTGGGAAGGCGGAACATTTTCCCTTTAGATATACGCAGTTAGAAGCCATGTTTGCCGAACTACATTAAATACCAGAGACAACTATGGGTCAACACGTAGTTTGCCGCTAGGCGTGCATAGTGTGATGCCCTTAAACACTTTATACTGGAACACTTTTCTATACTTGGTGACCCAATTCTCAAAGCTGCCAAGATGAGTCCTACCTTCAAATGGTTGCGCGCCGCTCTGGTGGCGCTGTTCGGTTTTGGCGTTGCAGGACTCGTGGTTACGTTGGGTGTCTATCTCTACTTGGCGCCCGAACTGCCCTCCATCGAGGCCTTGCGTGACGTCCGGCTGCAAGTACCGCTGCGGGTTTACTCGCGCGAGGGCGGACTCATTGCCGAATTCGGCGAAATGAAGCGTACGCCATTGCGCTACGCTGAGGTCCCCCCGCAAGTGATTCAGGCGGTGCTCGCCGCCGAAGACGATCGCTTCTTTGAGCACCCGGGCGTCGACTACCAGGGTCTCATGCGTGCGGCGCTGCACTTGGTGCGTACCGGTGAGAAGGGCCAGGGCGGCAGTACCATCACCATGCAGGTGGCCCGTAACTTCTTCCTGTCCAGCGAGAAGACGTTCCTGCGCAAGATAAAGGAGATATTCGTCGCGCTCCGCATCGAGCAGGAGCTCACCAAGGAAGAGATCCTCGAGCTATACCTGAACAAGATCTACCTGGGTAACCGCGCCTATGGCGTGGCTTCCGCGGCCCAGATCTATTACGGCAAGGAGGTGCACGAGCTCGAACTGGCGCAGATCGCCATGATCGCGGGCCTGCCCAAGGCGCCGTCAAGCTACAACCCCATCGTCAATCCCACCCGCGCGCTCCAGCGCCGCAACTATGTGGTGGGGCGCATGGAACACCTGGGCTTCATCGACAGCGAAACCGCCGCCCGGGCCCGCGCCACACCCGTAACCGCAGCACTGCACGCCCAGCCCACGGCGGTGGAAGCGGCACACCTGGCGGAAATGGTGCGCGCCGAGGTGGTGGCGCGCTTCGGTGAGGAAGCCGCCTACACGGCCGGCTACAAGGTGTACACCACCCTGGAAGCCCGCCTGCAGCGGGCGGCCACCACGAGCCTGCGCGCCGCACTGCTCGACTACGATCGCCGTCACGGCTACCGGGGACCCGTCGCCCATGTGGAGCTGACGGAGGAGACCTCGCTCCAGGAACTGCTTGCAGGCCACGGCACGGTGGGCGGCCTGATCCCTGGCATCGTGGTGGCGCTCGAGGAGCAGACCGCACGCGTGTATACCGGTGCCGAGGAGCCGGTGGTGGTGGCATGGCCCGGCCTCGAGTGGGCGCGCCGTTATATCAGTGATGACCGCGTCGGCGACGTCCCCACCAAGGCGTCCGATATCCTGAAGGTCGGCGACGTGGTCCGGTTGGAAGCGGTGGAGTCGGGCTGGCGTTTGGCCCAGGTGCCGCAGGTGGAAGGCGCGCTGGTGTCGCTGCAACCCGGGGACGGCGCGATCATGGCCCTGGTGGGCGGCTTCGATTTCTACACCAGCAAGTTCAACCGCATCACCCAGGCCGAGCGCCAGCCCGGTTCGGCGTTCAAGCCCTTCGTCTATTCCGCGGCGCTGGAGAAGGGTTTCACCCCCGCCACGGTGATCAACGACGCGCCCGTCGTGTTCGAGGACGCGGAATTGGAGAGCGCCTGGCGCCCCGAAAACTACAGCGGCAAGTTCTACGGTCCGACCCGCCTGCGCGAGGCGCTGGTAGCCTCCCGCAACCTCGTCTCCATTCGCCTGCTACGCTCCACCGGTATCGGCTACGCCCGCAACCACCTGAAGAATTTCGGCTTCCAGCCCGACCGGTTGCCCTTCGACCTGTCCCTCGCCCTGGGCAGCGCCACCGTCACCCCGCTGGACATGGTGCGTGGCTATGCCGTGTTCGCCAACGGCGGCCACTTGGTGGAACCCTGGTTCATCCAACGCATCGAAGATGCGGATGGCAACGTGTTGTTTGAGCACCGGCCCGCAGTGGTCTGCCCCGAGTGTGGGGCCACCACCGAGGCGCACGGGACCACCGACGATATCACGGACGAGTTGGTCGACGAGGGCTCCACCGATGTATCGGCAGAGCTTCCGCCGCTGCCGGCGCCGCGCACACTGGACGCACGTAACGTCTATCTGATGACCAGCATGATGAACGACGTGGTCACCCGCGGCACCGGGGCACGCGCGCGCGCGCTGGGTCGGCACGACCTGGCAGGCAAGACCGGCACCACCAATGATCAACGTGACGCTTGGTTTTGCGGCTTCAATGCCGACGTAGTCGCCACGGCCTGGGTGGGTTTCGATACCCCACGCCCGCTGGGTGCCGGTGAAACCGGCGCGAGCGCCGCGCTACCCATGTGGGTGGGCTACATGCGGGAGGCCCTCGGCGGCCTGCCGGAACGGCCCTCGCCGCAACCCGCCGGGCTGGTCACGGTGCGAATCGATCCGGAAACCGGCCTCGCCGCGGCACCGGGGACAACCGATGCGATATTCGAAACCTTCTACAGCGAAAACATGCCCGCAACGGCCGCGCCGGGGCAGGCGGCAACGACCGGAACTGAGCAAGGCTCCGTCACCGAACAATTGTTCTGATATGGGCGCGGGCCGGGAGGGGCAGAACCGGATCCGTCTGGCCCAGGAAGCGGCCAGGCTGATGGCGGACGAAGGTGTGCAGGATTTCGCCGTCGCCAAACGCAAGGCGGCCGGGCGCCTGGGCCTGCCCGTCAACCGGAATCTGCCCACCAACCTGGAAATCGAGGATGCGCTGGTCACCCATCAGCGCCTGTTCCGTGCCCACTCCCAGCCGGCACACCTGCGGCGGCTGCGCACCAGTGCACGGGAGGCCATGCGGCTCATGGCCGATTTCCAGCCCCGTCTGGTCGGCCCGGTACTCGCGGGCACGGCCGGTGCGCATTCGCCTGTGAACCTGCACCTGTTCGCCGAGACACCGGAGCAGGTGAATCTGTTCCTGATGGAGCGGAACATCCCGCACGCCTGGGATGAACGCCTCCTGCGCCTGGACACCGAACGCCAGGAGCGTTATCCACTGTGCCGCCTCGTGGCCGGCGATGTGACCGTGGAAATGACGGTATTCCCCTTGAAGGGCATGCGCCAGGCACCACTCAGCCCGGTGGACGGCCGGCCCATGCGTCGTGCCAACCTGGAGGCCGTCGAGGCGCTACTCGCGGCGGAATAAGCGCGCGAAGGACGCCCGTGGACAGGGGAAGCGCAGCGCCTCCCCCGGGCGTCCTCCGGGGTGACCTGTTGATCTCAAGCCGGGTAGTGTTCCGGGTATTCCGTGCGTGCCACACCGCTCTCAATAGCCGCGCGGGCAACGGCGGGTGGGACATGTTCGATGAGGCGGCGATCGAAGGGCTTGGGGATGATGTACTCGGGTCCAAAGCTGAGATTCTCGGCGCCGTAGGCGCGCAATACGTCCGCCGGCACCGGTTCGTGCGCCAGGGCACGCAGGGCGCCCACCGCCGCTATCTGCATTTCCGTGTTGATGGTTTTGGCGCGCACATCCAGCGCCCCGCGGAAGATGAAGGGAAAGCCCAGCACATTGTTCACCTGGTTGGGGTAGTCGCTGCGCCCTGTGGCCATGATCAGGTCGCTGCGCGCCTGATGCGCCAATTCCGGACGGATCTCCGGATTCGGGTTCGACAGGGCAAACACCACCGGCCGCGGCGCCATCGCCTTGATCATCTCTGCGGACACCAGGTCGGCACCGGACACGCCGATAAACACGTCGGCACCGTCCATCGCATCCATCAGGGTGCGGCGTTCGGTCTCGAGGGCGAAGGCCCGCTTGTACTCGTTCAGGTCGTCACGTCCCGCGTGGATGATGCCCTTGCGGTCCACCAGCATCATGTTCTCCTTGCGCGCCCCCAGCGCCACCAGCAGGTTCATGGAGGCGATGCCCGCCGCTCCCGCGCCCAGGCAGACGATGCGCGCGGACTCAAGGTGCTTGCCCTGGAGCTCCAGGGCATTCAACAGACCGGCCGCAATGATGATGGCGGTGCCGTGCTGGTCGTCGTGGAACACGGGGATGTCGAGACGCTCGCGCAGCGCCTTTTCGATGACGAAGCAGTGAGGTGCGGCAATGTCCTCGAGATTGATGCCACCAAACGTGGGCGCGATATTGGCCACCGTTTCGATGAAGGCCTCGGGCGATGCGGCGGCGACCTCGATATCGAACACGTCGATATTGGCAAAGCGCTTGAACAGCACCGCCTTGCCCTCCATCACCGGCTTGCTTGCCAGCGGCCCCACGTTACCCAGGCCGAGCACGGCCGTACCGTCGCTGATCACCGCCACCAGGTTGCCCTTGCCGGTGTACAGGAAGGCCGCGTCGGGATTGTCGGCAATGGCACGCACAGGTGCGGCGACACCCGGCGTGTAGGCCAGGCTCAGCTCGGCCTGTGTCTCGCAGGGCTTGGAGATCGCGGTAGCGAGCTTGCCCGGGTGCGGACCGGCGTGATAGTCGAGGGATTGCTGCTGCAGGTCGAGGGTGTTGCTGCCGTTGCTCATGGATCGCTCTCGGCGAGGACGGTATCAAAAGGGGGCGCCATTATCGGCCTTTGCGGCCGGTAAAGCCACGTTCAGGGGACGACGGTGATGGCGCCGGGGTGGCGGATGCGCAGGTAGGCACGCCGCTTGCCTGGGTGGACCTCGCCCTGTACCTGCACGCGCACCCCTTGCAGCCCTTCCGGAGCCAGGGCCACGAGGCCACGATCCGCCCGTGCCACGTGCACTGCCAGGGTCGGGCCGAGGTGCAGCCACAGGTCACCCTTGTGTTCGCTCACGCGCGTAATCCTGCCCTCGATGCGACGAAAACCGCTGCTCCGCGCCGTGATGTCGGTGGCTGGCACGCTCTGGTATTCGGGCAAGTCCCACAGCCCGCGCCTGCCGAGCTGGGCGGCACGCTGGTACGCGCTGCGGCATTGGGCATCGTGGAGATTGGGCGGCACCACCAAGGTCACAGCAAGCCCTTCGGCCAGCAGGCGCGCGGCCACGCTGTCGCCATTTTCCAGATAGGCGTGGGCCAGCCGGCGTCCGTAGCGGTCCTCCACCTCCTTGTCGTGGCGCAGCAGGAGACGTGGGGAGGTCGCGAGCCAATGTACGAGCGCAGCCCGCGCCTCCGCGGCGAGAGGTTCCGCGGCCCGCCCTTCCCTGCCCAATTCGGGGGTATCCACGCCGATGAAGCGCAGGTCGCGGCCGTCGCGCAGGCGCACGGTATCGCCGTCGTGTACATGGGCCACCGCCACGCGCTCGTCGATGCGGTCGGCCGGGCACAGTGGCGCCGCCGCAGCCGGCAGGATGCACACCAGCCCCACAAACACGAAAGGGGCGACCTTGCGGTACGCCCCCCGGTGCAGGCCGTGGCCTGGCATGCTTACTTCTTGAGGCCGTACTTCTGGCGGAACTTGTCGACGCGACCGGCGGTATCGACAATCTTCTGCTGGCCGGTGAAGAAAGGATGGCACTGCGAGCATACGTCCAGGTGCAGGTCGTGGCCCGCGGTGGAACGCGTCTTGAAGGAACTGCCGCAGCTGCAGGTAACGGTAACTTCGGTGTAATTCGGATGGATATCCGGCTTCATGGCGACCTCCAGGGCGCGCCGCCACCGACCCCCGTGGCCGGCACCGCGCGCAAAGACGGCGGATCATACGAAAAAGCATCGGGGGGAACAACAGCCGTCAATTTCCCCCCCGAAACGGTAGGACCCTGGCCCGAGGCAGAGGTTTCGCCGCGTCGCCGCGCATGGCCTCCAGCAGGCCGTGACGGCCTAGCAGGGATTCCCACATCATGGCCGAGAGGGAGAGGCAGGCACCCATGGGGGTCCGCGCCCGGCGTCGGGTGGTGTCCACCCGCCACTGCAGACGGCGCAGGCGCTCCTGCCGGTGCGAGGGCGCCCGGCGGATGTGCTGCTCGATGGTCCGCCGCCGCATGCGTTCGAAGCCATCCGGGTCCGTGGCCGCCAGATGCACCCAGTCATCGAAGGTGCGCGGCATGTGCGGAGATTCGTCCATGCGAGCCCTCTGGGGCATCCCTGCACCATAGCGTAAGTGCTTTCTGTGTATCCTGAATGTAGCAAGCCGGGATGCGGCCGAACCCGGTGCGCCTGTACAACAAGGGACGGCACATGCAACAGCGCTCCATGCGGGACATCGAACACGACCATCAGGGACTTGATATAGCCTCCATCAAGCACTCGATCGCCAACCGGATGGTTTTCACGGTGGGCACCCACAGCCTCTCGGCCAGCGAGCGCGACTGGTTGCATGCCGCCGCCTACGCCGTATGCGACCGGCTCATCGAACGCTGGATGGACACCATGCGCGGGTATTACGAGAGCGACAGCAAGCGCGTCTACTACCTGTCCCTCGAATTCCTCATCGGACGTACGCTTACCAACAGCCTGCTCAACCTTGGCTTCCTCGAGGAATTCAAGTGCGCCCTCAACGACCTGGGCCTGGACTTCGAATCCCTGCGGGAACTGGAATTCGATGCCGCGCTTGGCAACGGCGGCCTTGGCAGGCTGGCGGCCTGCTTCCTCGATTCCATGGCCAGCCTGCAGCTGCCGGGCTACGGCTACGGCATCCGCTACGAATACGGGATGTTTCGCCAAGCACTGGAGAACGGCTGGCAGGTGGAGCACCCGGACAACTGGCTGCGTTATGGCAACCCTTGGGAATTCCCCCGCCCCAGCGTGCTGTACAAGGTGAATTTCAACGGCCGCGTGGTGCGCTCCCAGGTGGCCAAAGGGGTGGTGCGGCATACCTGGGAAAACACCGACGATGTGATGGCCATGGCCTATGACACCCCCATCCCCGGCTTCCGCGTCGATACCGTGAACAACCTGCGGCTGTGGTCTGCCAAGGCGAGCCGCGATTTCGACCTCAACTATTTCAACCAGGGTGACTACATCAAGGCGGTCGAGGACAAGACGGTTTCCGAGAACCTGTCCAAGGTGCTGTACCCGGCCGACACCACCGTCATGGGCAAGGAACTGCGCCTGCGGCAGCAGTATTTCTTCGTGAGCGCCTCCTTGCAGGACATCGTGGCGCGCTTCCTGAAAACCCACAGTGACCTGACGCTGCTTCCCGAGAAGGTGGCCATCCAGCTCAACGACACCCACCCATCCATCGCCATCCCGGAACTCATGCGCCTGCTGGTGGACATCCACGGCGTCGAATGGGACCGCGCCTGGGACACCACGGTCAAGGTGTTCGCCTACACGAACCACACGCTGTTGCCCGAGGCGCTGGAGACCTGGCCGGTGCCGCTGTTCGAACGCTTGCTGCCACGCCACCTGCAGATCATCTACGAGATCAACCACCGCTTCCTCGATGCCGTGGTACACCGTTACCCCGGCGATCTGGCCCGCCTGCGCCGCATGTCGCTGATTGACGAAGAAGGCGAGCGACACATCCGCATGGCCCACCTCGCCATCGTGGGCAGTCATCGTGTCAACGGCGTCGCCAAGCTGCACGCCGAACTGCTGCGCCACAGCATGTTCCCGGACTTCGATGAATTCTTCCCCGATCGCTTCATCGCCATCACCAACGGCATTACGCCACGTCGCTGGCTGAATCAGGCCAACCGCGAGCTGTCAGCCATGATCTCGGCACGTATCGGCACCGAGTGGATCACCGATCTGGAGCAACTCTCCAGGCTGGCGCCGCTCGCCGACGATGCGGAGTTCTGTGCCCAGTTCCGGGCCGTCAAGCTCGCCAACAAACACGAACTCGCAGCGAAAATCGAGCAACGCCTCGGCCTGTGCGTGGACCCGAACGTGATGTTCGATGTGCATGTGAAGCGCATCCACGAATACAAGCGCCAGTTGCTGAACGTGCTGCACGTCATCACCCTGTACAACCGCATTCGTGAGGGCCGCGCGGGTGATCGGCCGCCGCGGCTGTGTCTGTTCGCCGGCAAGGCCGCACCCGGCTACGGCATGGCCAAGCTCATCATCAAGTTGATCAATGATGTGGCCGACACGGTGAACCATGATCCCGCGATCGGCAATCGCCTGAAAGTGGTGTTCATCCCCAACTACGACGTCTCCACCGCCACCGACATCATCCCCGCCGCGGACCTCTCCGAGCAGATCTCCACGGCCGGGACAGAAGCGTCCGGTACAGGGAACATGAAGCTGGCACTCAACGGTGCACTTACCATCGGCACCCTGGACGGGGCGAACATCGAGATCAAGGACGCGGTCGGCGAGGAGAACATCTTCATCTTTGGTCTGACCGTGGAAGAGGTCAACGCGTTGCACGCGGCGGGTTATCGCCCGGCGGAGTACTACGAGCGCAATCCCGAGCTCAAGAAGGTCATCGACATGATCGGCTCAGGGTTCTTCTCACCGCGAGAGCCGGACCGCTTCAAACCGATTGTGGACAACCTGCTGCACGGGGACCGCTACATGCTCATGGCCGACTACGCGCTCTACGTAGAGGCCCAGGAGCGGGTGGACAGGATGTATCTGGATGCCGAGCAATGGAACCGCCGCGCCGTGCTGAATGTTGCCCACATGGGCCGCTTCAGCTCCGACCGCAGTATCATCGAGTACACCCGGAAAGTGTGGAACGTGTCGCCGGTGCGGCGCACGCCGCGCGGCTGAGGAGGTCCGTCACGCGGACGCCCACACCCGTAAGTGCAGGCGTCCACGCCGGCATCAGCGCTTCATGGAATCGAAGAACTCGGTGTTGGTCTTGGTGCCGCGCAGCTTGTCGTGCAGGAACTCCATGGCGGCAAGTTCGTCCATGGGATGCAGCAACTTGCGCAGGATCCACATCTTCTGCAGTTCGTCCACCTTGGTGAGCAGCTCTTCACGGCGTGTGCCCGAGCGGTTGATGTTGATGGACGGGTAGATACGCTTCTCGGCGATGCGGCGATCCAGATGAATCTCCATGTTGCCGGTGCCCTTGAACTCCTCATAGATCACATCGTCCATGCGCGATCCGGTGTCGATGAGGGCGGTGGCAATGATGGTCAGCGAACCGCCTTCCTCGATATTGCGCGCCGCACCGAAAAAGCGCTTCGGACGATGCAGGGCGTTGGCATCCACACCACCGGTCAGCACCTTGCCGGAGGACGGGATGACGGTGTTGTAGGCGCGGGCCAGGCGGGTGATGGAATCGAGCAGGATCACTACGTCGCGCTTGTGCTCGACAAGACGCTTGGCCTTCTCGATGACCATCTCGGCGACTTGCACGTGACGCGCCGCGGGCTCGTCGAAGGTAGAGGAGATTACCTCGCCGCGCACCGAACGCTGCATCTCCGTCACCTCTTCCGGGCGCTCGTCGATGAGCAGCACGATGAGGTAGCACTCGGGATGGTTATGGGCGATGGAGTGGGCGATGTTCTGGAGCATCATCGTCTTGCCGGTCTTGGGCGGGGAGACGATGAGACCGCGCTGGCCCTTGCCGATGGGTGCCACCAGGTCGATGACGCGGGCGGTAATGTCTTCGGTGCTGCCGTTGCCCAGCTCAAGGGTGATGCGGCGGTTGGGATGCAGCGGCGTAAGGTTTTCGAACACCACCTTGTTCTTGGCGTTCTCAGGCGGCTCATAGTTGATCTCGTCCACCTTGAGCAGCGCGAAATAGCGCTCGCCTTCCTTGGGCGGCCGGATCTTGCCGGTGACCGTGTCACCGGTGCGCAGATTGAAGCGCCGGATCTGGCTGGGCGAAACGTAGATATCGTCCGGCCCCGCCTGGTAGGAATTGTCCCCCGAGCGCAGGAACCCGAACCCATCCTGCAGGATCTCCAGTACACCGTCACCGGAAATCGCCTCGCCGCTTTTCGCGTGCGCTTTCAGGAGTGCGAATATGACCGCCTCTTTGCGAGCACGGGCCATGCCTTCAATACCCATGGACTCGGCAAGCTCGATAAGCTCCGAGGCGGGCTTCTTCTTCAGTTCTGTCAGATTCATGCTAGTTGGTACCGTGGGGCGGTAGAACTCGGGGGGTTGTGCGCCTGAGAAGGCATTGCGCCTGCAGGCCGGGAAACATGCGGAGGAGCCGTTGGACGGCGGAATTCGTTCAGATAGGGGGATTCGCCAGGAAGATTAGCACCAAGGAAACGGCGCGTCCAGAGTTCTGGGCGCGCCGGAACCGGGTTCAGAGATTGCTGTCAATGAAGGCGGTGAGCTGGGATTTGGAAACGGCCCCGACCTTGGTGGCCTCCACGTTGCCGGCCTTGAACAGCATCAGGGTGGGAATGCCGCGGATGCCATACTTGGGGGGCGTGTTGGGGTTTTCGTCGATATTCAGTTTGGCGACCTTGAGCCGGCCCGTGTATTCATCGGCAATCTCGTCCAGGATAGGAGCGATCATCTTGCACGGGCCACACCAGTCGGCCCAGTAATCCACGAGCACCGGACCATCGGCCTTGAGGATCTCGTCCTCGAAGCTGTCGTCGGTTACGTAAACGATCTTGTCGCTCAAAGTAGCAGCCTCCATGTGCACCGCCGCCCGTTACGGTAAACGGTGTCTGTTGAATTGTTCCATCATTTGAGCCGAATCGCCGGCCTATTTCAAGCCCAAGGGGAGGGATTCTGTTATCCTTCGGTTAGTATGAGTGAACAACATCTTAGCGATACCTCCTTCAGCGATTTCGACCTAGTCCAGCCCCTGCGGCAGGGCATCGATGCCGCGGGTTTCACCCGCTGCACACCCATCCAGGCCGAGACGCTCCCACTGGCACTTGCAGGCAAGGACGTTGCCGGCCAGGCGCAAACCGGCACCGGCAAGACTGCAGCCTTCCTCATCGCCCTCTTCAATCACCTGCTCACCCACCCCGCCCCCGCGCAACGCCGACTCAACCAGCCACGTGCCCTGGTGGTGGCGCCCACGCGCGAACTCGCCATCCAGATCCACAAGGATGCCGAACTCCTGGGGCAGTTCACCGGGCTGGCCCTTGGCCTCGCCTACGGCGGGACCGATTACGAGAAACAGCGCAAGCATCTCGAAGCGGGTGTGGATGTACTCATCGGTACGCCGGGCCGCATCATCGATTTCTTCAAGCAGCGGGTGTTCGACTTGCGCACCGTGCAGGTGATGGTACTGGATGAGGCCGACCGCATGTTCGACCTGGGCTTCATCGCCGACGTGCGCTACCTGCTGCGGCGCATGCCACCACCGAACCAGCGCCTGGGCCTGCTGTTCTCCGCCACGCTCGCACTGCGGGTCACCGAGCTGGCCTACGAACACATGAACAATCCCTCGCTCATCGAGGTGCAGCCTGAGCAGGTCACGGCTGAGCGTGTCACCCAGATCATGTACCACCCCGCCAGCGACGAGAAGATTCCGCTGCTGCTCGGCCTCATGCAGCGCATGCAGCCGCCGCGTGCCATGGTGTTCGTCAACACCAAGCGCGCCGCCGAGGAGGTATGGACCTACCTGGAAGGCAACGATATTCGCGCTGGTATCCTTTCGGGCGACGTGCCCCAGAAGAAACGCCAGCACCTGCTCGCACAGTTCACCTCGGGCGAGCTGCCCGTGTTGGTCGCCACCGACGTGGCCGCGCGCGGCCTGCACGTGCCTGACGTCACCCACGTGTTCAACTTCGACCTGCCGCAGGATGCACAGGATTACGTGCACCGCATCGGCCGCACCGCGCGCGCCGGCGCCAGCGGCACCGCGGTGAGCTTCGCCTGCGAGGACTACGCCTTCTCCCTGGTGGAGATCGAGGAGTACATCGGTGCCAAGATCCCCGTAGCCGCCATCACTGCGGATCTGCTGGTGACGCCAAAGCCGCCTGCGCCGCGCGACACCAACATGCTGCACCGTTCCCGGCCGCACAGCGGCAACCGCGGCGAGAAGCGCGGCGGCGGACAGCGCGGCCGTGGCCGCTCACGCAGCCGGAGTCCGGCCTAGCGTTCAAGCCCCACTAGAGGCAAAACAGAGGGCGCAAAGGTCGCAGAGAAGGAGTGTATCCGCGGCCGCGCGTAGTGGCCCGTGCCGGGTAAATCAGCGTAGGCTTGGCCGAAACCCATAGGTTCGCGTACTCCACGCCTGTATTGAATTGCCTCTTCAGGACGGGCCTGGCACGCATGATCAAGGCGTTTGCAGGGTGCTCTGTTAGAATCGGAGCATCATCGTTTTTCCTGCCCTTTCCATGACCACCATTTCCCTGCCCACCGGGATCCGCATCACCCCGGAGAACAAATGCGGCTTCTGCAAAGGCTCCAAGTGCTGCACCTATGTCACGCAACACCTGCCCACGCCCCGCTCCATGGACGACTTCGACCTCCTGCTGTGGCAGATCGCCCACCGCGGTGTGAGCCTGTACAAGGACAGCGACGGATGGTTCCTGCTGTTCGAGGCGCCCTGTACGCACCTGAAAGCCAACGGCGCCTGCGGTATCTATGAAAACCGCCCGCAGATCTGCCGCGACCATTCCAACGACTACTGCGAATTCGATGCCCCGGCGGAGGAGAGTTTCGATCTGTTCTTCCCGGATTACGAAGCCCTGCTGGCCTATTGCCGCAAGCGGTTCAAGGGCTGGGATCGCCGTCGACGGGCATGATCTCGTCGAAGCGCTGGATGGCCGGGAACTCGTCAACGGGACGCGCGGGCCGCTGACTGCTGGGTCGGCTGACGGCGAGCAGGTGCCGCACACCGAAGGTCCTTGCGGCCCGCAACACGGGCAGTGAATCGTCCACCAGCAGGGTGTATTGCGGGTCGAAGGCCTCGCGTGCCGTGAGCAACGACCAGAACGCCTGCGATTCCTTCGGGTGGCCGAATTCATGGGAACACACGACGGCATCGAAGTGCCCTGCCAATGCTGTCCGTTCCATCTTCAGGCGCAGGCTCTTCATGTGCGCGTTGGTCACCAGCACGACCCGCCGGCCGCTACGGCGCAAGGCCTCGAGAAAGGCCACCACGTGCGGATGCACGCCAATGAGGTGCTCCACCTCACGCTTCAGCAACGCCACATCCAGGCCTAACACCCCACTCCAATAGTCGACGCAATACCACTGGATGGTGCCTTCCATGCGCCGAAAGTGCGGTTCCAGCTCACCGCGTGCGGCGAGCAGGTCGATGCCTTTGCGCTCGGCATAGCGCAGGGGGATGTGCTCACTCCAGAAGTAGTCGTCAAAATGCAGGTCCAGCAAGGTCCCGTCCATATCGAGAAATACCGTATGGATACTGTGCCATTGCACGGCAGTGGACTGCGATGGGACTGACATGGGCGACCTATACTCCGGAAAAGCGGCAGCGAGAATTGCTTATGTGTCACAGGATGGCGGTGTGGATGCTGGCCATTGTACCTCTCGGGACCCTGCTGTCGTCGTCCCTTGCCGACGAGTTCGATGACGAGCTGGCGCGCCAGGATGCGCTCGAACGCGAAATCGGTGCCGTCAACGAAGGGCGCCTTGAGTTCCTGCTGACCCCCCCGCCCGGGCCGCCCATCCACCACCAGCACAACCGTGTGCTGTTCGAGCGTGACAGCCTGGAAAGCGGCTGGGTGGTCATGCAGCAGTGCCATGAGAACCTGGATGCCGTCGCCAGCACCGAGATCGTGTTCCACCCCGACCGCGTCACGGACCTGCGGGTGGACAGCCATAACAATATCGGCGGTATCGTGGTGGACGGCACACGGGTCCAGCTCGAGAACGTGGGCGCAGGCGCAAGTCTCTGTATCAGTGCACGCAGCCACGCCCTGCACCGCCATGAAAGCGGGTACATCCTGCGCAATGGGCCGTTCATGCGCCGCTTCCTCGACGGCTATTACCCGTTACACGTCACCATGGAGGTATGGTGGCCCGCGCAAGACCTGCGCTTCGTCCGGGCCTCGCCGCAGCCGCAACCGGGGTTCAATGTCATCGCGGGTACCGATACCCTGCACCTCGATACGTTGTTCAAAGGCCGGCTGGTGACGGAACTGCGCTTCGAGCCCGCCTGAGTCGACGGATGTCGGAGCGGCAGTGCTCGCGCTATCATCTGACTTCTGTCAGATGCGGTATGACGCATGCGCGAGAAACCCCGAATCCTTCACACAGAGACACTGGCCCGTACCCGCCTGTTCCATGTACAGCAGGTGGATCTGCGTTTTTCCAACGGTGTCGAGACCCGCTACGAGCGCCTCGTGGGCTCGGGGCGCGGCGCCGTGCTCATCGTGCCGCTGCTCGATGACGATACCGTACTGCTCATCCGTGAATACGCGGCAGGCACCGATCGCTATGAGCTCGCCCTGCCCAAGGGGCGCATCGAGAACGACGAGGATCTGCTCGACGCTGCCGATCGCGAACTGAAGGAGGAAGTGGGTTACGGCGCACGCCGTCTCACCCATCTGAATTCCATGAGTCTCGCCCCCGGCTATCTGGGACACTTCACCCACGCAGTGCTGGCACGCGACCTGTACCCGGACCGGCGCGAGGGCGATGAACCCGAGGAGATCGAGGTCGTGCCCTGGCGCATGTCGAGACTCAACGAGCTGATCACACGACCTGATTTCACCGAAGCCCGCAGCATCGCGGCCCTTTTTCTCACCCGGGAACACCTGAACTATGGCAAGGAATGATACCACCGCGGATCCCTGCGAACTGCTGCACGTCGCCATCGACGTGGCCATCAGCGCCGGCCGCCGCATCCTCGAGATCTACGAACGCGGCTACAGCGTGGAACGCAAGGACGACGCGACGCCACTTACCGAGGCCGACATGGCCGCGCACGCCATCATCGACGACGGGTTCGCCGAGCACACACCCGACCTGCCGGTGCTCTCCGAGGAATCGGCCCACATACCTTTCGAGCAACGCGCCACCTGGCAGCGTTATTGGCTGGTGGATCCGCTGGACGGCACACGCGAGTTCATCAAGCGCAATGGCGAGTTCACCGTGAATATCGCTCTCATCGACGGCCACGAGGCCGTGCTCGGGGTGGTGTATGCACCGGTGCTCGGCGTGTACTACTACGCCTGTCGCGGCCAGGGCGCCTGCAAGCGCGAAGGCGTATCCCCGCCGGTTCCCATCCACACCAGACGGCGCAGCATCGGCCCGGTAACCGTGGCCGGCAGCCGTTCCCACCGCGGCGATTCGCTGGAACGTTTCCTGGCCAACCTGGGTGACTACGAGACCGTCATCATGGGCAGCGCCCTCAAATCATGCCTGGTGGCCGAGGGCAAGGCGGACGTATATGCACGCCTGGGCCCCACCTCCGAATGGGATACCGCCGCGGCGCAATGCATCGTCGAGGAAGCCGGTGGCCGCATCACCGATACCGCCATGCGCCCGCTGCGCTACAACACCAAGGAAGAGCTGTTGAACCCGCATTTTTTCGCCTTCGGCGACCCGGACGTGGATTGGTCGCAGTACCTCTGAACCACCTCGCGACCGACCCGAAAAAGCCACAACCGCGGAGGCTGCGGAGAAAAGAAATCAGTCCGCTTCTCCGCGGCCTCCGTGGGGTTAATGCCTCGCCTTACCTCCGCGCGCCTTCAGTCGCAGGATTGCGCGTTCGGGATCAGCGTGCGTCGTACACCGCCATGATGGTCTTGAGTTCTTCGAGGATTGCGCGGCGTTCCTCGCTGGGGAGGCCGCGCACCTGTGCGACGTCCTGTCCCTGTTCCAGCGCCTGGATCGTGGCACGCACAGCGGCGCAGCCGCTACGACACAGGGCTTCGATGCATTCGTTGTTCATGGGTCGACACGCTTTACCACTTTCAGGTGAGCATAAGCACACCGGCAACGCAGTCAACCTGCCCTAACGGGCTAGGGCTGCCCGTTACTGCGCCACCAGCTCGCCCGGATCCAGGTAGGGCGAGGCATCCAGGTTCTGCGCATCCATCATGTGCGCCACCCGCTGCAAGGACGCGATGACGAGGTGTTGCTCCCAATCGGGCATGGCGGCGAACCGCTGCACGAAATGCTCTTGCAACAGCGTAGGCGAGGCCGCCAGCGCCTCCTGTCCCGCTGCCGTGAGCGCCACCAAGGTGCGGCGGCGGTCTTCCTTGCTGCGTTCCCGCACCACCAGGCCACGTTCTTCCAGACGGTCGAGAATGGCTGTCACGGTCGCCTGACTGAGACTCGCACGACGTGCCAGTTCGCCCGCCGACAGCGGGCTGCCGCGGTCGATCACCTGCATGACCACCAGTTGCGGGCCGCTGAGGCCGGTGCGCTGCATCAATCGCTTCGAGTGCAGGTCCACGGCGCGAATGATGCGCCGTAGGGCCACGAGAACTTCTTCATGACGCTCCATTGCTTCGTGCCCTTAATATCTTTATGCGGCAACTGCCCGCTGGATCCGATTGAGATTGGGGTAGATCGTTTCGTGGACGAACGAATATAATGCGCCCTCTCATGGACAGCAATATCCGACAACGGCTCATTCTGAGAGCACCGAGGCGGAACGACGGCATCGCCGTCCACCGACTGGTGGGTGCCAGCCCTCCCCTCGATCTCAACTCCGCCTACAGCTACTTCCTGCTGTGTGACCACTTTGCCGAGACATGCGTGGTTGCAGAGCAAGACGGCGCCTTGGCGGGCTTCATCTCGGCCTATCGCCTTCCCCGGGATGCCTCGCGGCTGTTCGTGTGGCAGGTGGTGGTGGATGCCAAGGCCCGCGGCCAAGGCCTGGCCGGGCTCATGCTGGACGCATTGCTGGCACGCCCGGCCTGCGCCGGCGTGCGCTATGTGGAGGCCACCGTCAATCCCGATAACGCCGCCTCGCGCCGTGTATTCACACGGCTCGCGGCGGCGCATCAAACCGGCCTGGTCGAGGAGATGTTCCTCACGGCGGCCGATTTCGGAGACAAGGCGCACGAAGCGGAGGTGTTGCTCAGGGTTGGCCCGCTACTTGAGGGGAACGCCTAGATGCGTATTTTTGAAAGCCTGGAGTCTGAAGTACGGGGCTATGTCCGCGCCTTTCCGGCCATTTTCGACACCGCGAAGGGCTCGCTACTGTTCGACGACACGGGCAAGCGCTATATCGATTTCTTCGCGGGTGCCGGCACGCTCAACTACGGCCACAATCACCCGGCCATCAGCGAGGCGCTGATCAGCTATTTGCAACGCGACGGCATCGTGCATGGCCTGGACAAGGCCACGGTGGCCAAGAAGGCCTTCCTGCAGAAGTTCTACGACACCATCCTCACGCCGCGCAAGCTCGAGTACAAGGTGCAGTTCACCGGACCCACCGGCACCAACGCGGTGGAGACGGCGCTCAAGCTGGCGCGCATGGTGAAGCGGCGCTCCAACATCATTGCCTTCACCAATGGCTATCACGGCCTGACCATGGGCTCGCTCGCGATCACCGGCAACAACTTCTACCGCGACGAGTTCTTCGGTATGCGCTCGAACGCGGTCAGTATGCCCTTCGATGGCTACTTCGGTCCGGATGTGGACACCATCGCCTACCTGCGCCGCTATCTGGAAGACGCCTCCAGCGGCGTCGATCTGCCCGCGGCCGTGGTCGTAGAGACGGTGCAAGGGGAAGGTGGCGTCAACGTGGCCAGTGTGGCGTGGTTGCAGGCGCTGTCGCAACTGTGCCGTGAATTCGACATCTTGCTGGTCATCGACGACATCCAGGTGGGCAACGGTCGTACCGGGCCGTTCTTCAGTTTTGAGCGTGCCGGTATCGTGCCCGACATGGTGACCTTGTCCAAGTCCATCGGCGGCGGCATGCCGCTCGCCATGCTGCTCATGCGCCCGGAACTCGACCAATGGAAACCGGGCGAACACACCGGCACCTTCCGCGGCAACAATCTCGCCTTCGTCGCCGCCACCGAAGCCCTGGGCTTTTGGGATAACGAAGGCCTCACCCCTGCCGTCGAGTACAAGGGTGGGATCATCGAGGTGGCTTTGACCGCCATTGCGGCCCGTTATCCGGAGCTGGATGCGCGCGTCCGCGGCCTTGGGATGATCCAGGGTCTGGATATTCCATCACGCGGGTTTGCGAAGGAAATCTCGCGCGAGGCCTTCAATAGGGGCCTGGTGATCGAGCTCGCGGGTGCGGAAGACAACGTGGTGAAGTTCCTGCCTGCCCTCACCATCGAGGAGGAGTTGTTGCAGGAAGGCCTGGAAATCATTGACGCGTCGGTTGCCGCGGTATTGGGGCGGCGCGGGGACCGCATGCGGGGAGCTGCCTGATGATAGTAAGACGTTTACAGGACATTGTTGGTGGGCCGCGCGACGTGCGCGATCCCAACGGCCATTGGACCAGTCGCCGGCTCCTGCTGCGCGATGATGGCATGGGCTTTTCCATGCATGACACACTCATTCATGCCGGCACGGAAACGCTCATCTGGTACAAGCACCACCTCGAGGGTGTGTACTGCGTGGGCGGCGAGGGTGAGATCGAGAATCTTGCCACCGGAGAGATTCATCCCATCACGAATGGCACCTTCTACGGACTCAACCTGCACGACAAGCATCTGTTGCGCGCCCATTCGGAGTTACGCCTCATCTGCACCTTCAATCCGCCCCTGCATGGCGCCGAGGTGCATGGCGCCGACGGCAGTTATCCGCCGCCATGAGGAGCATGTGCGGGCCTCCTGGGGAGGCCCGCACGTCAGTGCCGGCCTGCCTGCGCGCCTTGGCTGTTGCCGCGAGACAATGGAAAAATGGAGCCGGAGAAGGGGCAGGAGGATTCATCCCCGGCATGCATGGATTGATGATGACGATACCGGCTGCCGTTCCGTGCATCGGCGGAACATCACTGCCGGTGTCTCCCTGGTAACCACCTCAAGTCGCCCTCAATGACGAGCAGCGCTCGCAATCCTCCGCACAAGGTCCCGTGGTTCTTGATGGGAAGTCCTTGGCTTTTGGCATCATAAAAAGACCATCCTTGGTCCGTGCCTCGTCCCTGAACCGTCCACTTTCACCGTGGTTACGGCTTGCGGTGAACGATGGATTGAGTGTAGCAAACAGTTTTTTTTCACGTAGGCAAGCGACAAATTTTCTTGTGCCGACGTCACGGGCGCTTCCATGCACGTGAATCGGTTCGGCTATGATGAACGCGGCGGAATGGCTCCGTGATGTAGCCCGCTTCCTCCTGCAGTTCGTTGTCGGCACGGGAACCATGACCATGCGCGTCCTGCTGCTTTCCGATACCCATGGCTTCCTGGACGCGCGCATTGCCGCGCTGGCGAGGACGTGCGACTACGCCGTGCATGCGGGAGACATCGGCAATGGGGCGGTGCTTGCGCAGTTGCAGCCGCGGCGACGCACTGTTGCAGTACGTGGCAACAACGACACACCGGGTCAGTGGCCGGATGACGAACTCGATTGCCTGGCAAACCTGCCGACCAGCGCGCGGCTTACCCTGCCCGGTGGCACACTGGCGGTGTTACACGGTAATCGCGCCGGTCCCGTGTCGCGGCGCCACGAGCGCCTGCGCGATGCGTATGGGGACTGTCGCGCAGTGGTGTACGGACACAGTCACCGACTCACACTCGACACCGAGTACAGACCGTGGGTGCTCAATCCCGGTGCGGCGGGTCGCGCGCGCACCTATGGCGGACCAAGCTGCGTGCTGCTGACGGCGCACGCCTCAGGTTGGACGGTGGAGGCACACCGCTTCACTCCCGCCTGAACAGTGTTCCGGACGTAAGGCGCTCTCCGGACCATCGGCACAGAGGCAACGCGCAATGAAAGCACGCCCGGGCGAAGATCCTTGACCGGCGCCAGAGGTCGAACGGGTGCATTTCCTGCGCCTGTGCGGCGCGCGATGTCTTCCCGCCCCACGCGGGCCTAACAGCTATGAGCCTGCGGCCTCACTGTGACCACCTTGCTCGCGCCGCACGATGTCATAGGCAAATTTTGCCAGCGCGCCGGCAAGGAAATGGGGCTCGAGGCGGGTCTCGGTGGGCTCGCCACTCCATTCGGGGTCGGTATGCCAGTCGAATTCCGCACTGGGATCCGCCTCGTAACGCAACCGTGCGAGCAACTTCTCGGTGGGTGCAGCGAAGACGCTTTCCACCGCCCCCGGGCTGATTCCCAGAAATCCCGCTATCTCGGCGATTTCGCGGTGTTCTTCATCGCGCAACACCAGGGCATAGGCCGATTCAACCAGCGCAGGGAGAATGCTCTGCTGCCCATGGCGTACCATCTCGGCCGCACCGCCCAGTTCTTCAACCGCGTGCATGACCACGCGCCGGGCGCGCGCATCCACTTCCGCGGAGACTTCCAACCGGCTCTGATCGTTCATGTTCGGCTCCTCAACGCGGGGATTGGGACCAAAATGGCTCCCCGGGGGCGCCTCGCGAGGCTGCCGCCGGCTCGCCCACCGTGAGCACGCCGGTGGCCCCCGCCTCCCTGTGACCCGGCGTGCTGCAGAAATAGTCGAAGCGTCCGCGGCGTGTGGCGCGAAACACCAGGGCTGTCCTGCTCCCGGCTTCTTCCTGTGCTTCGGTGGCCAGCTCGAGATCGGGGATCACCAATTGGTGCCTCTGGTCATCACCGTTTTCCAGCACAATGCGGACCACGGCGCCCTGGCGCACCGTCAGTGCGGGGTTGACGACGCCGCCGACCACACCGTCCACGCCCTCGAACCAGTGCTGATCGGGCATGGTCCTGGCGCGCAGCGTGACATTCAGGTCCGGCTTCAAGACGACCAAGCCCCGCGGCGCAGCCGGCAGGGTGCTCGCACTCAGGCCAAGGATCATCGCCATGCAGACCCGCCAATGGACGATCGACAAGGTCAGCCTCCGTAGGCATTTCCTATCTTTGAAACTAGCCCCGGGTCACGCTACGCGCATGCACCCAGGCCGCAATCCGCGGTTGCGGGCAGCCCCGGCGGAGGGTTGGCACAGATGCAGGGGAGCCACGGCGGGCTAGGCGAGGTCGCGGCGCACGAGGGTCTTGTTGCAGGAGAACGGCGGCTTGCGCGGGTCGCCGAGATCGATCGTGGTGTGGCCAGCGGCCAGGTGCAGGCCATGCCCCGCGGCAAATGCCGCCAGGCGCTGGAGGGCATCATCAACGGTGTCCATGGCCGCCGCATGCAGGGTCTGTAATGCCGGCACTTCCGGCAGTGGCCTCAGTTCGAGGCGCGCCACGGTGATATCGGCCATTGCGGCCTGTTCGGACGTGACCAGGGCGGCATCGACCACCGGCGGCTGGAACAGGAGTACGGTCCAGTTCCGTGCGGCATGCCGCTGGACCTCCAGCGGCATGCTGCTGAAATCCAGGGCCATGGGCCCACGCTTCAGGCGCCGGCGCAACGCCTTGTCCAAGGCCCGCAGCGCAGCCACCGCCGCACGGAATGCCTTCGTGTCGAGGGGGCCCTCGCCATCGATGGCCAGGCAGCGCCGTGGCGGCACCACCACGCGCGCCACAACATCCCGGGGTGGCACGTACACCTCCCGGAACACGTGGCGGTAGTCGATGCGATTCACGGGGACGGCACGGCACCCCGGCTGCTGTCGGGGCGCGCATGGATCATTGGGCCTGCGCCTTCAGCATCATGGCCTTGCCCGCGGCCTTGGCGGCCACGAACTGGGTGAAATCGATGGGGTTGTCATAGCCCATCTTCACGGCATACTGCGCCACGGCGTCGATGAGCTTGCGGGTTTCGGCGATTTCCTCGTGACTGCGACCGCAGCCCTGGCAGTGGGTACCGTCCTGGGTGCAATTGTCGCCGCCGCGGCAGGGACTGAATTTCATGGGATGCTCCTCGCTTGCGAATGCCCAATGGGCCTGGGGTGCGGATCTTACGCAGTTTCGCCGGATGCATAAACGCGCGAAAAAGTGGGGTATTCGGCGCCGCAAAGGGAGCACGACGGCGCACTTGCAACACCTGTACGTCGGGGATTGCGCACCGTAGCGCCCGGGCTACCGTATGCTCAGCGGTAACGACCCATTCACGATGACCACGGCATGGCCGAATACCTCGACCCCGACACCAAGGCGCAGGTTAGCGCACTTCTCGCCTCGCTACCGGCGCCAGTGCGCCTGGTGTATTTCACGCAGGCGCAGGCCTGTGGCGCCTGTCGCGAGCAGCGTGAATTGCTCGAGACTATCGCCGGTCTGTCCGACAAGGTCGTGCTCGAAGTCCATGACCTGCTGGCCGACGCGGAGGCCGCCCGCACCCTTGGCATCGACAAGGTGCCCGCCACCACGGTGATCGGCCCCGGTGGAGAACCCGGCATCCGCTTCTATGGTCTCACCGCCGGCTACGAGTTCGCATCACTCATCGAGGCCATCACGCGTGAGGCAGAGGGGCAGTCCGGCCTCGCACCCGAGGTGGAGGCGCTGGTGCGGCTCATCGACGTCCCGGTACACCTGGAGGTGATGGTCACGCTCACCTGCCCGTTCTGCCCCCGTGCCGTGCACCTGGCGCATCAGTTTGCCCTGGCCAATCCGCTCATCCGCGCGGATATGGTGGAAGCAGCAGAATTCCCACACTTGGTGCAGCGTTACCGCGTACAGGGCGTGCCCCGGACGGTGATCAACGGCGTATACGGCCTCGAGGGCGCGCTACCCGCCGGGCAGGCCGTGATGGAGATCCTGCGCTTCGTGAAGCCGGCGGTGCACGAGCGGGTCGAAGCGAGCCAGCGTGAACTGCGTGGTGAGCGGCGGGTGGCGGTGCCTTCACCCGACCACCTGTTCCAAACTGCCATCGTGGGTGCGGGACCGGCGGCACTCACCGCGGCCCTTTACGCGGCACGCAAGGGGCTCGACGTTGTGCTCATCGGCGATCACGTGGGCGGACAGGTGGCGGACACTGCCACGGTGGAGAACTGGCCGGGGGTGGCGCGCAGCAACGGACGCGAACTCGGCGAGGCCTTCCGGCAGCACGCCGAGCTCTATCCCGTGGCCGAACGCCTGCATGTGCACGTGACCCGCATGGAACGCACGGAAGATCGTTTCCTGCTGCACATCGATGGCGACGAGCGCCTGCAGGCACGCACCGTCATCTGGTGTGCCGGCAAGCAATACCGCCGCCTGGGCGTGCCGGGTGAGGAGCGCTTTATCGGCCGCGGCATCGCCTTTTGTGCCACCTGCGATGCACCGCTGTATCGCGACAAGCGCGTGGCGGTGGTGGGTGGCGGGAATTCCGCGTTCACGGCGGTTCGCGACCTGCTGGGATTCGCGCGCGAAATCCACCTCGTCCACATCGGCAATCGCTTCACAGCCGATTCCAGCCTGCAAAGGGAGGTCATGGCCACGCCACGCGTCACCTGTCACCGCAACCTGCGCGTCACCGCCTTTCTGGGCGACGAACATCTCACCGGGGTACGCGTACAGGCGGTAGACGACAGTGAGCGCTTCGATATCGCCGTGGACGGCGTGTTCCTGGAGATCGGCCTCACACCCAATGCCGAGCCGGTGCGTGACCTGGTGGCACTCAACGCGGCCGGCGAGATCCCGGTGCAGCGCGATCAGTCCACCTCCCTGCCCGGCCTGTTCGCCGCAGGCGATGTCACCGACGAGCCAGAAAAACAGATCGTGGTGGCCGCAGGTGCGGGTGCCAAGGCGGCCCTCGCCGTCTACCGCTATCTCACCGACGGACCCGGGTGAACACGCCACCACGCCATCGCCGGATTCTGGTCATCACGGGCGATGCCGCCGCGTGCCGTGGGGCGGCCGCGCGCCTGGTCCGCGGCCTGGATGCCCTGTGGATCACCGACGCACACCTCGCCGATACCGATGCCCTCCCCGCCATGCGTGCCCATGCCCTGCTCGGGGGTGAACGCACCGCACTGGTGTTCGACGGCCATGCCGGCTTCGACGTGGAGGCCTTCGGTGCGTGCACGGGTGTGGTACGCGGCGGTGGCCTGTTCCTGCTGCTCGCGCCACCTCTTGAAGCCTGGCCTGCACTGGATGCGCAGGAGAAGGCCCGTATCGCCGACTACCCCCACACACCCGCGGCCGTAGGCGGGCGTTTTCTGGAGCGGCTGGTCAGGCTATTGCGCGCGGCCGGCGTGCCGGTACTGGATGCAACAGCCCCCCACCCCGAAATCATGCCAGTGCCGCCGGTGCCCACTGGCAGCACCCCCGACCAGGAGGCAGCCATCGCTGCCATCCGCCGCATGGCACAGGACCCGAACCCGCGACCGCTGGTGCTGCTGGCGGACCGCGGACGCGGCAAGTCGGCGGCACTCGGCCTGGCCAGTGCGATGCTGCTGACGGAGGGGTATGGCCGCGTCGTGGTCACGGCACCACGCCCAGCGGCGGCGGAAACGGCGCTCACCCATGCACGGGCGGCGCTGCGACAGGCGCGTCATCACGAGCGCATGCTGGTGCTGGGCGATGCCAGCCTGGCCTTCGCCGCGCCTGATGCCCTGGCTGCGGGTGAGGTGCCTGCGGACCTGGTGCTGGTGGACGAGGCGGCGGCCATTCCCGCGCCGCTGCTCGAGCGGTTGCTGGTGCATTTTCCGCGCATCGTGTTCAGCACCACCGTGCACGGCTACGAAGGGACGGGACAGGGCTTTGCGGTGCGCTTCGCACGCGTGCTGGAGCGCCGCACCCCCGGGTGGCACCAGCTCACGCTGGATACCCCGGTACGCTGGGATGCCGGTGATCCCCTGGAGGCACTGGTGTTCCGCGCCCTGCTGCTGGACGCCGAACCGGCGCCGCGCGAAGCCTTCGCGGGGACGGTGGCTCACGGGCAGGTCGTACGCCTGGACCGGGACATGCTGGTGAACGACGAAGCCTTGCTGCGGGAGGTATTCGGCCTGCTGATACTCGCCCACTATCGCACCAGCCCCCTGGACCTGCGCCAACTGCTGGACGGCCCCAACCTGTCCGTCTTCGTCCTGAACGCCGCGGGCCACGTGGCCGGCGTGGCGCTGGTGGTCGATGAGGGCGGCTTCGCGGCCGACCTTGCCCACGCGGTGTGGGCGGGACGACGCCGGGTACGCGGCCACTTGCTGGCCCAGTCCCTGGCCCAGCACGCCGGCATCGAACGTGCACCGCGGCTGTGCGGGCGCCGCATCGTGCGTATCGCGGTGCATCCTGCCGCGCAAGGACGCGGTCTGGGACGGCAGCTGGTTGCCGGGGTGGTGGAGGCCGCACAGGGTGCCGATTACGTGGGCAGCAGTTTCGGCGCTACGCCCGCTCTGCTGCACTTCTGGGCGCGCTGCGGCTTTCGTTGCGTGCGCATCGGCATGGCGCGGGATGCCGCCAGCGGCCTGCCTTCGGCCATGGTGATGCAGGGCGTGAGTCCGGCCGGTGAGGCCCTGCTGGCAGAGGCACGGCGGCGCTTCGCCGATGCCCTGCCCCACCTCCTGGCCGATCCGCTGCGCGATCTCGAACCTGCGGTGGCGACGGCGCTGCTGGCCGATGCCGGCCCTGCCCTGGGCGCGGGCGAGCTTTCCAGCGACGACTGGTCGGAACTGCAGGCCTTCGCCCAGGGGGCACGCGACCTGGCCTACGTGCTCGCCCCCCTGCACCGCCTGACCGCGCTCGCTTTCGCCAACCCGCGGGCATGGGCCGCACTCACGCCCCGGGCGCGCGACGCGCTGGTGTTGAAGGTGGTGGAAGGGCGCAGCGTGAGCGAAACCGCCGCGCGACTCGGCCTTGCCGGCCGCCGCGCCGTCACGGCCGTGCTGCGCGAGGCCGTGCAGGCACTCATGGGGTCAGAGTCAATTGATCCTCGAGCCACTCACCGGAGTTTCAAATGACTCTGACCCCACTGGTGTTCACTTCTCGAAAACGATGGTCTCCGGGCTGGCGCCGAGTTCGACCAGGGCGGCGTTGATCTCGCGCACGAACACCTTGGGCCCGCAGGTGTAGAAACGCTGGCCGAAGTCGCCGATCCTCTCGCGCAGCAGGTCCTTGTCGATGCGCCGCGCCTCGCATCCGGGGGCGGTGGCGCGGGTGCAGAGGAAGGTACAGCGCTCGCCCAGGTAATGGCGGAATTCCTCGGCGCAGATGATGTCTGCCGGGGTCTTGTTGGAAAACAGCAGTGTACAGCCATCCAATTGGCCGTCACGCGCCAGCCGCCGCAGGATGGCCATGAACGGCGTTATACCCGCGCCACCGGCGATGAAGACACCGGGCCCTTCGTAACGGATACTGCCCCACGGGTCGGAGACGAGCAGATGCGCACCGGGTTCCAACCGGTGCAGTGCATCGGTCACCCCTTGGTGATCCGGGTACCGCTTGATGGTGAACTCCAGCACCCGATCCTCCTCCAGGGAGGTGGGTGTAAACGGGCGCGTCTTTTCGCTCCACTCCGGCGTGGCGATGGCGAGGTCCACGCCTTGGCCCGGCGTCACGTCAAACCCGGGTGGGCGCGTCGTAATGAAGCGTTTCACGTCGTGGGTTACGAATTCCGTCATCAATAATTCGATTTCGTGCGCCACGGTCATCCTCCTCGTGTCTTTACCCTCACGGAAAAGGCTAGACCGCCTGCACGGTGTTGCATGCCGGCGCCTTCGAACCCGGGCACACGAGCCACGCCACGGACGGCATCGTGACGAGGGCGGCCGACGGTACGCGAAGTGCTTTTCCAGCGCTGCTAGATTGAGCTTATAGGACGACGGAGGAGGAACATGCCATGCGTATGATCGTCAAGCTCGGCGCCGCCACCTTGTGCGGCGCGCTGGTGAGCACCCAGGCCCATGCCGTGCTACCGGGCTTCTACATCGGTGGTGCCGCGGGCCAGACCACGGTAGAAGGTGATTTCAACGGCTTCGACTTCGACGAGACCGACACCAGTTGGAAGGCCTATGCCGGTGCCCGTTTTGGGCTGCTCGGCATCGAGGGCGGCTACGTGAATCTGGCCGACTCGAGCGATGACGATGTGGACATGGAGGCCACTGGCTGGGACCTGTTCGGCACCTTGAATATCGGCACGGGACCGATCACGGTATTCGCCAAGGCCGGTGCCATCATGTGGGATGCGGAGGCGGAAGTAGCCGGCATCGACATCGATGACGACGACACGGATCTCGCCTACGGCGTGGGCGCCTCGTTCAACATCACGCCGTTGACCGCCATCCGTGCCGAATGGGAACGCTTCGAAATCGATGAATTGGCCGACACCGCGGATATCGACCAGGTGGACATGATGTCGCTGGGCGTGGACATCACCTTCTAGCCCCCCACAGGCGCCGGAGCCTGGCTCCGGCGCCGCAGAGCGTTGTCACGGCGATGCACCCCGGCGCCGTGCGCCGTACAATAGGCGTCTCTTTCGCCGGAGCACCGTTTCGTGAAGCTGAGCGTCGACGCCTTCCGCGCCTGGGAAAACAAGCGCATCACACTGTTGGGCATGTCGGGGGTGGGCAAGACCCGCCTGTCCAATATCCTGCGCCGGGGCAACTGGTTCCATTATTCGGGTGACTACCGCATTGGCACTCGCTACCTGGATGAGGCCATCCTCGACAACATCAAGCAGCAGGCCATGACCATCCCGTTCCTGCGCGACCTGCTGCGCTCGGATTCCATCTACATCCGCAACAACATCACCGTGAATCACCTCAAGCCGGTATCCACCTTCATGGGCAAGCTGGGTAATCCGGAGCTCGGCGGTCTGTCGCTCTCCGAATTCAAACGGCGCCAGAATCTGCACCGTGAGGCCGAGATTGCGGCCTTCAAGGATGTGCCGGAGTTTATCCGCAAGGCACAGACCATCTACGGCTACCAACACTTCGTGAATGATGCCGGCGGCTCGCTATGCGAGCTGGATGACCCGCAGGTGCTGCGCATCCTGGATGAACACACGCTGATCCTCTATATCAAGGCCAGCGAGAAGGACGAGCGTGAGCTCATCCGCCGCGCCGAGGCCGACCCGAAGCCGCTGTATTACCGCGAGGCCTTCCTCGATGAGCAGCTCGCGATCTACATGCGCGAGCGCGGCCTCCATTACGTGGCCCTCATCGACCCGGACGACTTTGTACGCTGGGTGTTCCCGCACCTGTTCTATGCACGCATCCCGCGCTACGAGGCCATCGCCGCGACCTACGGCTATACCGTAACCACCGACGAAGTCTCGCAAGTGCAGAGTGAAGACGATTTCCTCGCGCTCATCGAACGCGCCGTGGCGCGCGGCTGATTCATTACCGAGGGCACTGCCAATGCCACTGGTCGCCAACACCCCCTTGCCGGCCTTCGATCGACTCAAACAGGAAGGCCAGACCGTGATCCCGGGCGAGGCTGCCGTACGCCAGGACATCCGCGAGCTGCACGTCGGGCTGCTCAACATGATGCCTGACGCGGCGCTGGAGGCCACCGAGCGCCAGTTCTTCCGCCTGGTGGGCGAGGCCAACCAGATCGCGCAGTTTTACATGCACCCTTTTACGCTCAAGGAGCTCAAGCGCGGCCCGGTGGGCCAGGCGCATGTGGAGCGTTTCTATGAGAGCTTCGAGCAGGTGAAGGAACAGGGACTGGACGCACTCATCGTCACCGGTGCCAATGTCTCCAGTCCGCACCTTTCGGAGCAGCCGTTCTGGAAGCCCCTCATCGAGGTCATCGACTGGGCTTACGAGAACGTCACCTCCACGCTGTGCTCCTGTCTCACCACCCACGCCGTGATGGAGTTCCGCTACGGCCAGCCGCGCCGTGCACTCGGCTTCAAGCGCTGGGGTGTGTATTCTCACCGCCTGGTAGACCGTCACCACCCGCTGGTGCAGGGCGTGAACACACGTTTCGACGTGCCCCATTCGCGCTTCAACCAGATCGATCGCGAACAATTCCTCGCCGTCGGCTGCCGAGTGCTGGTGGAGAGCGCCGCGGCGGGCGTGCACCTGGGCACCAGCGAGGACGGGTTCCGGCTGGTATTCCTGCAGGGTCATCCTGAATACGACACGGTGAGCCTGCTGAAGGAATACAAGCGCGAAGTGGCACTATTCGCCGCAGGCAAGCGTCCCGATTACCCGCCCTTCGTGGAAAACTACTTCACACCGCAAAACGAAGCCGTGCTCGAGGAGCACCACGAACGTCTGGTGGCCGCGCTCGCCGAGGGACGGCCCGCACCTGAATTCCCCGAAAGGCTGGTGGCCGCGCAGCTCGACAACACCTGGCATGACACTGCCGAGGCCGTGATCAACAACTGGATGGGCATGGTCTACCAGCTCACTCACCTGGACCGCAAGAAACCCTTCAAGGACGACGTGGACCCGTGTGATCCCCTCGGCCTGGGCGATACGCCCGCCGGCTGACGTGGGCCTGTTCCCGCGCCTGGCAGGCCGGAAGCGCAAGCCGCGGCGAGGCAGGACCTGGCTGCGTGGGGTGCTCGCGGCAGCATTCCTTCTCCTCATCGCCGACGGCATCTACCTGGCACGGATCTGGCCCGACTGGGAGCCGCTGGCGCGGGGTGCCATCCCCAAATCGCGCTTCATCCACCGGTACGAAGCCGCGCGCGCCCAGGATCCCGCGCTGCCGCCGCTGCGCTGGCGTCCGGTATCCCTGGCACGTATTGCGCCCGTGATGCGCCGCGTGGTGGTGGTGGCCGAGGACAGCCGCTTCTGGCGGCACGCGGGCGTGGACACGGTCGCCCTCCGCGGCGCCATGGAATACAACCTCGAGCACGGCCGCGTGGCCTACGGCGCGAGCACCATCTCCCAACAGACCGCCAAGAACCTGTTTCTCTCCGACGCGCGCGACCCGCTGCGCAAGTGGCACGAGCTGTTGCTCACGCTCGCCATGGAACGCAAGCTGCGCAAGGCACGCATCCTGGAGATCTATCTGAACGTGGCCGAGTTCGGACCGGGGGTGTTCGGCGTGGAGGCGGCGGCACGGCTGTATTTCGGCGTTACCGCCGCAGAGCTCGCGCCCGACCAGGCGGTGAGCCTGGCGGCCAGCCTGCCGAGCCCCAAGCTGCACAACCCCGCCACCGCGACACGCACCTGGGAGAAACGTCGCGAACGCATCGGGCGCCATCTCACCACGCTGGGACGGCGCTCCTGATCAGCGCCGCCGCCGTCGGCGTGTGTCTTCGAGGGTACGCAACTGGGCCATGGCCTTGAGCAATTCCGCCTGGGCCAGGTCGCGATCGCTGTAGAGCGTGGCCGTGCGCATGGCCTCCTCGGCGGCATGGCGTGCCTGTTGTGCCGCTTCTTCGTCGATGTCGTCGCCACGCAGGGCCGTGTCTGCAAGGATGGTCACAAGATCGGGCTGGACCTCCAGGAAGCCGCCGTCCACATAGATGTACTCCTCCTCCCCGGCGTCCGTACGGATGCGCACCTCCCCCGGTGCCAGAAAGGTCATGAGGGGTGCGTGGCGGGGCAGGATACCCAGTTCACCGGTGACCGACTGCACCGATACCATGCGCGCCTTGCCCGAGTACACCTGGGCCTGGGCGCTCACGATCTCCAGCCTGAACGTCTTGTCGGAAAGTGGCAAGTCAGCCATTGCGTTCCTTCTCGGCGGTATGGAAACCCATGGCGTGCATGGCGGTGAGCACGAAGTCCGTGGCCGCGTCCCAGTCGTCGAGTTTGTCCGTGTTCAGCACCAGATCGAAGGTATCCGCCTCGTGCAGGCGGTGGTGTACCAGCTTGAAGGTGAACTCGTCCCTTTCCTTGTTGACCTCGCGCACACGCTTCAATGCCGCCTCGGTGCCGATGCCTTCGCGCACTGCGATACGCGCGGCGCAGCGCGCCTCGCTTCCCACCACGCGCAGGCGGAAGACCTCGCGGTTGCTGAGCACGATATGCGCACCACGCCCCACCACGACGCCACCGTCCTGGGCGATGCAAAGCAGCACATCGAACAGGTGGTGGCGGTAGGACGAGAGGAAGGTGCTCTGCCCCGAGAGCAGGCTGAACAGCCAGGTATCGCGTCCGTCACGTGCGCGCTCGTCCAGGCGCGCCATGAACTCGCGATCCACGTTGGCTCGTTCGGCGATGGCGTCGAGGATCTCCTGGTCGTAGAACAGCACCCCGAGGCGTTCGGCGAGACGCCGGGCGATTTCGTAGCCGCCTGCACCCAAGTCGCGTGACACGGTGACCACCGGGCGGTAGCCCGGCTCCGAACGCCGCTTGCGGTCGGCGTAGTACTCGGAGGTGATGAGCATCTGTATGACCTTCTGGATATCCATGCTTGCACCTTCGCGACGTTAGCGGAACCATACCCGCTTCCAGACTCCGGTCAAGCCGTCCATGCAAAAGTTCCCACCCTTCACCTTCACACCCGTGGGCATCGTGCATTCGCCGTACAAGGAAAAGTTTGGCATCCCGCGCCAGCCCGGACTGGTGCCCGAGGCACGCGCCCGCCTGGAACTGTTCGCCCCCTATGACCGCGAGGAGGCGCTGCGTGGCCTGGAAGGGTTCTCGCATGTGTGGCTGGTGTTCGTGTTCCATGCCATTCCACGGGGCACATGGAAGCCCACGGTGCGACCACCGCGGCTCGGGGGCAACGAGCGCATGGGTGTATTCGCCACCCGCTCCATGTTCCGCCCCAACCCTATCGGCCTGTCGGTGGTGGAGCTGGATGGCTTCGGGCGTGAAAACGACCGCCTGGTACTGCGCCTGCGCGGTGCCGACCTGCTGGACGGCACACCCGTGCTCGATATCAAGCCCTACCTGCCCTATGTGGATGCCATCCCGGACGCCCGCGGTGCATACGCCCAATTGGCCCCCGCCACCCTGCCCGAGGTGGCCTTCACGCCCGAAGCCGCCACAACCTGCGCCGCCCTGGAACCGCGCCACCCCGGCCTCACGCGCTTCATCACCGCCGTGCTCCTCCAGGATCCGCGACCGGGCTATCGCACCGAAGAGCGGGGTGAATACGGCATGCGGTTACTGGACTTCAATGTGCGATGGCGGGCAGAGGACGAGCGGATTACGGTGTTTGCCGTCGAAACCTGTCGGGATGACGACAGCCCGTGACCTGCCCGAAGCTCGACGGCATTGTCTCCCGGCGCCTGAGCGCCGGCGGCTCCAGGTGCCCGCTCAGGTGACAGGGCCTCGTCCTGTGTCCGCGTCGAGGTTGTAGCGCTTGATCTTGCGCCACAGGGTGGACTTGTCGATGCCGAGGATTTCTGCGGTCAGGCTGCGGTCACCCTGGGTCTCCGTGAGGATCTTGCGGATGAACCAGGTTTCCAGTTGTTCGAGGCTTTGTGGCGGGACGTGGCCTGTCTCGGGTGATGGCGCCTCGGCCTGTCCACAACCGATACGGGGCGGCAACAACTCGGGCTCGATCTTGTCGCCTTCGCAAAGGATCACCATGCGCTGCACCACGTGCTCGAGTTCACGCACGTTGCCTGGCCAGTCGTGACGCATCAGTGCGGCGAGGGTCTCGGTGGTCAGGCCGTTGACTGACTTGGCGTACTGGCGGGAAAACTTGTTGACGAAAAAGTATGCCAACAGCGGAATGTCCTCGCGCCGCTCGCGCAGCGGCGGGATGGCGATATCCATGACCATGAGGCGATAGTACAAGTCCTCACGGAACTGCCCTTGCGTGATCATGTCGCCCATGGCGCGGTTGCTGGCAGCGAGGATGCGCACATCGACGAAGTGGGGTTCGGTCTCGCCCATCGGGTAGAAACTGCCGTCCTGCAAGACGCGCAACAGCTTGGCCTGCAGCGAGAGTGATGCGTTGTTGATCTCGTCCAGAAACAGTGACCCACCGTTGGCGACGTCGAACAGACCGGGCTTGTTGCGCTCGGCGCCGGTGAACGCACCCTTGCGGTACCCGAACAGTTCACTTTCGATGAGGTGTTCCGGAATGGCTGCGCAGTTGATGGCCACGAACGGCCTGTCGCAACGTTTACTGCACGCGTGGATCTGGCGTGCCACCACTTCCTTGCCACTCCCGCTTTCACCACTGATGAGGACGCTGCAGTCATAGTTCGCGGCGGCGTCGATCATCTGGCCGACCCGTTCCATGGCTGCGGACTGGCCGATGATGCCGCCCTCCTCATAGACGCGGCTGGTCGCCCGCAGACGCCGGTTTTCGGTACTGAGCCGGTGGTACTCCAGCGCACGCTCCACCGTGCAACGCAGTTCGACGTTTTCGAACGGCTTGCGCAGGTAATCGAAAACGCCGTTCTTGAAGGCCTCCACGGCGGAATCGACGGTCGCGAAGCCGGTGATCAACACCACCTGGGTCAACGCATCACGGGCCTTGGCGAAGGCGAGCACCTCGAGTCCATCGCGCCCGGGCATCCGCAAATCGGTGATCACCACACCCACCGCACGGTTTTCCAGTACACCTATCGCTTCCTCGGCGTTGCGCGCACAGACCACCTCCGCCTGATCATTGAGCGGATCCAGCACGCTGGCGATGAGCGCGCGCATGTTGTCGTCATCCTCGGTGACGAGAATCACGGTGCGCGGTGCGCGTTCCTGTATTGCCGGCGATTTCAACACCGCGTTCATGCCACGACCCTCTCCATCTGTACGGCGGGCAGGCGCAGCACGAAGCGTGTGCCGGCGGTGTAATCCGGGTCATGGCGAATGAAACCGCCGCGGCGCACCATCATGGCCTGGCTGACGGAAAGACCGAGACCACTGCCTTCGCCCACGCGCTTGGTGGTGAAGAACGGGTCGAAGATCCGGCTGCGCAGCTCGGGAGGGATACCCGGTCCCGTGTCCTCCACCTGGATGGTTACGCAGCCGCTGCCGTCGTCATAGGCCGCGATGCGGATGCGTGGATCCTGGATGCCGTCCAGCGCCTGAATGGCATTGAGCAGCAGGTTCGTGAGTACGATGTCCAGGTAGTTGCAACCGCCGTCGATGCGCAATTCGCCCGGTGGCAGATCCAGTACCACGGGGATCTTGTAGCGCTTGAGCTTGCAGGTAATGAAGGTGTCGATGAGTTCCCGGATGAAGGCATTGATATCGCAGGTGTCCCCGTTGCACGGGTCGCGCCGGGCGTAATTGAGCAGATCATGAATGATGCGCGAACAGCGCTTGGTCTCGTCACCGACGATGGCGGCGTAACCGGCCAGCTTTTCGTCCCCTGCGGCGGCTTCGCGCAGCAGTTGTGAATAACCGAGAATATTCCCCAGCGGCGTGTTGAGTTCATGGGCGACACCCGCTGCCAACTGGCCCATGGCCACGAGTTTCTCGCGGATGGCCACGCTGTCCTGCAGTTGACGATAGCCGGTAATGTCCTGGACGGTGATGACGGCGCCCATATCCGCCTCGTTCTCCGTAAGGAAGGCGAGGTTAAGGCTCAGCCAATGTTCGGAACCGCGAACCGATACACGAATCTCCTGGTTTCTGAGCCGATGTTTGTACAGGAATGCATCGCGAAGCACCTCCCGCTCGTCCTCGCCGGGCTGCAGCAGGTCAAACACGTTCTGGCCGAGGATCTGGTCCTGGCGCAGGCCGAACATTTCCTCGGCAGTCTTGTTGGCACCGGAAATCTGCAGATCGTCAGCAATGTGCAGAAGTCCGCCGGGAAGGCTCTGCAATATGGCATTGATCTTGTTGCGCTCGTTGAGCACACGTGCCTGGCATTCCTCCACGGTGGAAAACATGCGGCGCAGGATGACAATCATGCGGTTGTAGTCATCCGTGACCTCGCGCAACAGCGTGCCGGCGTAAGGCTGTACCGCCACAGTCTCCAGCAGGCCTTCCTGTGCGCACTGAATACTCGCCTGCAAACGCCGCAGGCAGTGCCGTTGGCGCAGGAAAAACAGCCCTGCGATGAGCAGGGCTATAAAGGAGGAGGCAGAAAGGAAGACGGAACCGGAGATTGCATTCCAGCCTGAGGCAGACAGGGCGAAGCCGCCGAGGCCGGCTGCAAAAACGGCCATGGGCAGCCATTCCCGCCCATGGCGGTGCGGAGCTGTTCTCAACATTGCGCCTGCATACCCCCCCGAGTGCAAGCGGACCGGGGCGGTTCATCCGCCCCGGTGCGGTGGTTGTGCTAGAAGATCATCTGGAAGCCCAGTGTCACCTGTTCGTGATCGCGCAGCGCAGCGCTCAGGGGATGGTCCACATCGAAATCCACCGTCATATATTCGCCGGTGAACTTGAGTTTCTGGCCATCCAAATAGTAGTTAAAACCCACACCTGTTCTGTTGTTATCGAGTGTGCCGTCTGAAAGATTGTAGTCCGCCTCGTCGTGGCGGGCAAAGATCTGAAGACGGCCGGGCCCCACTTTGTCGGGAAGCAGATAACCACCCTTGACGTAATAACCTTCCAGTTCCGTCGTCGCCGGCAAGGAAGGGTCCGGATCGTCATTGATCGCATCGCCCACGCTGTAGTCGAACGCCGCGGCCGATGCGGTGAACGTGCCGAGCGAGGTGGGATATTCCACGAATACGTCTGCCGTGGTCGCCTCATAATCCTTGACGTCGCTGCGCGTCGTGAAATTACCGTAGGCGACATCCGCCTGGGTGTCATAGCTCACGCCCACGGTGAAGACCGTGCGGGTACCCAGGTAGGTGCCGCGATACCCATAGTCGTACTCCGGTTCGAGCGGGCTCCAGTGCACGCGTGCGGTCAGCCGCGGTGAGTCGGTGACTACGTCATCGTTCTCGCGGCCATCCGCAGCCATGAAACGGTACTGGAAGGCACCATCCGCCAAGTTCCCCCACAACGCCACACCTGTGTCGCGGGTGCCTCCAAACGGTGTAAACGAGATGTCGCTGCGATCCAGCGTCAGTGGTTCCAGACACGCCTCCAGGTTCTCGCGGGAGAAGGTCTGCTTGAAGCGACCGGCGATGAGCCGCATGGCATCGGAGTAGTCGAGGGTTACATAGGCATCGCGATAGAAGACCTCCCGATCGTCCAGGCCATCCTTGCTGTCGCTGCCGGCCTCGAGCTGCGCGTAGAAGCCCACGTAATCGTTGTATTGGCCGGTGAAGGTAAGTCGGTTGCGACGCAGGAAAAAATCCGTCTGATCGCCGTCATCGCCCGAGGAAGTGAAATCCTGCTGTTGTGCCCAAATCTGCAAGGCGTAGTTCACTGAGATATACCCCTGCTCACCGAACTGGATCGAAGGTCCAGCCAGGGCGATGGCCGGCAGGCCGGCCGCGAACACGCCGGCGGCGACAAGACTGCGGCGTGGCTTGTTGTTTCTGGTCATCATGCTACTTGCTCCCCATCACGCTCAAGTAACGAGTCAACTTCGATTCCGCATCCCCGGAGTGGCAGCTCGCGCAACTTTCCGCCGGCTGCATGCGCGGGTTGGCGATCAATTTGTTGTGCGCCATCTCCTTGCGGATGATGCGCGGGTTGCCGTTATGACAGCCGGCGCAGGAGTTGTTGACGGTACGGTGTTCCGCATGCCACGGCCCCGTGGCCGGATCTTCGTTGGGTGCATCTGCGCGACTGCCGTTATGGCACTTGAAACAGCTGGAGGCACCGAGGCCGCAGGCATTGGCCACACCGATGATGGAAAAGCCGCTGACACCTTCATGGGCCTCCGCGAGGCTTTCGGCGCCCCACCCCGTCTCGGGTTCGAGACCCGCCATCGAGCGCGGCACGGATTCGAACACGGCGACGCCGACGCCGATCACGCACAGGGAAAGGAATGCCAGGCCTGCATTGCGCAGTCTGCGTGCCACAAGTTTAATCAGGGCTCCCATGTCATTCTCCTTTGGTCTTGTCATCGGATGATGAGGGGCGCGATTTGTCCCCTGGTGGTAAAGTCCATGCGCGCCGGTGCTCGGCTGCGCGGATTGCCTTTTCGTCCAGTCCGTCATTGCACATGCAGGCCGGACCGTTGCGGAACTTGAGGCGGGATTCCCGACCCGGTTCATCACCGGGTCGGGCCGATGCCGGCCATGACGCCATCAGCAGGACGGCAATGAGCACACCCTCAACAGTCCGCATCGCCGTCACACATCGCCAATGTGTCCACAGGTTGTATGCGCAGGTTTTCCAGTGATCGCGAAAGCCGCAAGGCGTTAAAGCGCGTAGCAGCTGCCTCGCTTAACGCTGCACGAAGCTCGGTGACGGTCCCAGTGTCCATGAGCGATGCCTTTTGCAGGCTGTCCGCGAACACCCGCTCGTAGTGTTCGCGCGGCGCCACATCCAGGCTGAGCTCGATACGCCAGCCCGCTTCCGTCGGCAACGGGAAATCACGCTCGAACTCGAAGGTGCCCCCGGCGGGGATGCGCCGGTCGAACTGCTCATCGGTAAGGCTAACGTCCACCTGCCAGCCGATGATCTCCTCGGCTACCGGGCGTGTTTCTCCATCGGGCCCGAGCAGTGCCAGCCGCGCATATACCTTGGGCACCATGTAGGTCGGGAAATGGTGTCCCGCGCCCGTATTGCTCAGCCGTACCCGTGCCACGGCGCGTCCGTTTTCGCGCAGAGGGATCAGCTCCACGGTGAGTGCCTTGCGCACCATCTCCGGGTCGTGGATACCGCGAAACAGGTGTTGCCGCTCGGGCATGTGGCACTGCTGGCATGACTGCTTGCCTGCAAAGGGACTGGCCTGCCACTGTGCCAGCGTATCCTCCTGCAGCTTGCCGGCGACGCGGGGGCCGTCCTCCGGAAACTGGTGGCATGTGGCGCAGAAGCGGCTGTCCTCGAACGCATCGTGTGCGGTGAAGCCGCCGTGTGCTGTTCCCTGCAGCCGGGTCTCTGCTCGCGCCGGCGGACCAAAGCGGTCGTGACCCCGCACGTGACATGCCGCACATGCCACGCCTTGCCGGTGCAGATCGGCGGGGACGTAATCGGGACGCGCCTTTGCAGGTGCGGCCGACCACCCGCGCTCCAGTGCTACGAGGGCCTTCTGCTCGGCCAGTGGCGCATGGCAGCGCAGGCAGCGATTGCCTTGTTCCTGATTCATCAAGCGCAGTTGCCACTGGATGCCGGGGCCCATGGTGCGGCTGTGCAGACTGCCGCCCCAGGCCTCCCACTGCGCGGTGTGGCACTGTGCGCATGACGCCGCATCGAGCGATGCCTCCAGGGCGGGACGATCGACCACTGGTGCGCCCTGCGGCGGCAGGGGGTGGTTCCAGTGGTTGGTAAGAAAACTTTCCACGGACTCCTCCGCAACCGGTAGGGTGGAGACGCGGCCAAGCCATGTTTGCCATGCGAACACCGCCAGGCCCACGCTCACCACCATACCGATCAAGAAACGAAGCATAGGTTTGGATTACCACGGACCCTCAGGCGGCCCGCTGTTTGACTAACCGCCGCAAGGATTCGGAGGCAGCAGGCTGCCGCCGCCGCTGCCACCCGCGCCACCGCCTGCATCCGCACCTTCCTGCGCCGGAGTCTTGTATGCCCTGTCCGCCATGACGATCGCATCGGCGGAGGTCGCGAAAGCGTTGGTGATCGTGCGGGGTGCAATGGTTGGGGCCGCATCATCCGCGTAGCGGAAGAAAGAACGGCTCACCAAGTCTGTCCTCCACGGTGATCCCACCGGAAGGATGTAGTCGCCGTTGACGCTCGCTTCGCGGGTCTGCTTGTAAGCCAGCGAATTCCATTCGATCATGGCGCCGTCGTAAAAGCGCGTCGGATACCCGAGGATGGCGGCACTGGCGAAGCCGGTGATCATGGCGCGGAAGGTGGTTTCACAATAGGTGTAAACGGTATCGCCGGGTTGGTAGGCGTTTCCCTCTCCTAACGGCGCATACATACCGTCCACAAAACCGATACCGCCAACGGTCTTTCCCTGCATGTAGGCTTCCAGTTCGGCCTTGGTCCGGTACGCGAAACCCTTGGTGGAATCGAGAAGGCGCGTGAACTGCAGTTGCACTGCTCCGTTTGGATGACCCTGCTTGGAGCCGGCGTTCTGGAAGGACTTCATGTAGTCATAGCCGGCTTCCGGTAGGCAATAGGCCGCTGCGCATGCGGTCGTACCCGTGTTCTCACCGTTTTCCATCTGCTCGCCGGCGCTGTACTGGCTCAGGTTGCGTGCATCCCAAAGAAATACGCCGTCCGCTGTGTTATTCCTGTCTTCGACGGTGACAATGGACATCATGTCACTGAGGGTTGCCTGCAGCGCGGTGTTATCCACCTTCAGGTCACGTACGCTGGCGGTTCCCTGGTAGGAAGGCACATCGGCACTGGCCATGAACAGATCAGGGGTCCAAGGGGTCTGCTCTGCATCGCCTGCCGCCAGGAACTGGTTACCACCATTGAGTGCAGCCAGGTTTTTGTTCGCGACACCCCAGTAACGCAATGCGTACCAGCAGCGCCCCTGCGCCATCGCGTTTCCGGTGCTGCCCGTACCCATGGCGCATACGATCATGTCATTCTGCGGATCGATGTCGTGCGCTTGCAGCAAGGCATCCATCTTGGCTCCATCCGGCACCATCTGCGTGGTTTGAATGACGCCGTTATCCCTGGTTTGGGTCCACCAGCCGGTGATGTCGTTGCCGCTTGGCACGTGATATGTGAACACATTGGCCTTGTCGGACTTGATGAATTGCGCGCCACCCGGGCCAGCACTGAGCTGAAGGATTATTAGCTTGCCGGTGACACCTGCGGGACGTTCGTTTTCCCAGTCGGCAATCCAGCGCCGGAGGGTGTTACCGGTGATGAGCCCGTTCTCGTTATCGTCATAATCAAGTGCTGAGGCTTGCGCGATCTCCGCCGCGGTATTCACCTTCACCGCCGTCAGGTCACCGTTGTTACGCAGGTCAGCAGATGCGCTGTCTTCCGTACCGCACGCGCTCAGAATCATCGTGGTTATGCAGGTCAGCCCGACAGCGATACCGCTGCGCCAACCCATGGGATGTGATGCCTTTCCGGTCATGTTTATTCCACTCCTCCACTTGCGTGTTCGTAGCGGCAGGGTTGCCGCAACCCTTCAATCGACGGCGGCCTCCTTGAAAACCACCGGTACGGCGCCGGCTACGAGGGCGTCCAACAGGCGTTCCACGTCTCCGGCGCTGGCTTCCATGACGTGGCAATCGAGCGATCTGAGTGCCTGTTTCAGACGTTCCTGCAGTTCTCCGTGGGTCCCTGCCTCGGTGCTGATCCAGAGAATCGGCCGCGCGCTCATAGCACGTACACCGCGTCCGAGGTGGCGATGGATTGCGCGAGGCCATGAATGTCTTCGCTGCGCGAGAGATCGGCATGTTCGACCGCCACGTCAGCGAACTCCAGCGCTTCGAGTTGCTCGTCGGCGTCGGGATCCAGCGGGCCGCACACCTTCACCCTGACCTGGTCATCCAGCAGGGTCAGTCCGGTGGCCATGCGCAACGCCTCGGTGCGTTTGTTCAAGGCCACCACAAGGATCGTCTTCTGCATGAGTCCTCCTCAAAACACCGCGACGCGATCGCTCCAGCGCACCAGTTCTGCATCCTGGTACTGGCCGCCCACCACGACCTGCGTGTCGATGGGCTTGGGCACATGAATCCCGTAACGTTCCATGCTGTGCTCGCACACCGCGAGGGTGGTGCAGCGCTCTGCCACGAGTTTTTGCAGATGGGGGTCGTGCATTGCTTCCACACCCGAATCGGAAAGGAAACAGCGCAGTTCAATGCCACGGTCAGCGGCCATGCCCATCAATGCCAGGGCCGGTGCGGTGAGTCTGTTTTCAGTAATGACGATTCCGAGCTTCACGATCACGCCTTCTGGATCTTCCAGGTAAATGAGCCGTTGATGTCCTGACGTTCAACGATGTCGTTGCCCTCGTTCTCACACATGGCGGCGATGGATTCGCCGGAAGACGGGTTGTCGAACACCAGGGTGAGCACGTCGCCGGATGCCATCTTCTGCAATGCCTTCTTGGTGTACATCTGCGGATGTGGACAGCTGTAGCCGCGCACGTCGAGGGCGTAACTGCCGTCACCGGTCTGTTCGAATTTGACTGCCATGGGTCGCTCCTTGTATTGCCAGGGGGTTCAGAAATCACATTCGCCAGCGCGGCTGGAGCGCCATTCAAGCCAGGTGTTGAACGCCTTCACGCCCAGCCAGCCGCCGCCCACCATGCCGGCCAGGAACACCCAGCCGGAGAGATCGCCGTTGGTGACGGTGGCAAAGAAGGCGCCGATGTTGCAGCCCATGCCAATGCGCGCGCCGATGCCCATGAGGGTGCCGCCTATCAGGGCGAATACGGCGGTCTCGAGGCTCGGCAATTTCCATTTGAATTCCCGGCGCAGGTGCGCCATCACGGCGGCACCGAGAATGATGCCGATGGACATGAAACCGGGCGCGTTGAGCAGCGGGTTGGGAAGGCCGTTGTCCAGGCCGAAGAAGATGTTGTCCAGGTTCTCGACGCCAAGCTGGTTCAGTATCCAGCCGCCCCATTGGGCTTCTTGCGTGGTGATGTACCAGTAGCCCGGATCGAACACGGTCCCCTGCAACGACAGGCCGTTCTGATAGCCCATGGCCTCGAGCAGTTCGCCGAAGTTGAAGATGCCGTAGTGCTCGCGCAGGGCACCGGTGATCCACATCTGCATGCCTGCGAAGAGGCCCAATCCAGCGCCGGCGAGGGCGGTACTCTTCGAGGAGGTGATCATGGCCCACAGGCCGTCGAGGTGATTGCCCAGGCTTGGCGTGGTGATCTTTTCGCGACGCAGGTAGTTGCGGCGGAAGTAGAACACGTAGATCAGTACGAGCAGCGCGAGTGCGGGCAGGATGGCGGAAAACAGCGCATTGGCGATGAAGGCGCCTGCCAAGGTACCTTCCATGCCCATGGTTTCGGCGACGGTCGTGCCCTTCAAATCCCAGATGTAGCCGGCGGTGAACAGGTCGAACCAGCCTTCGGTGGCCGTCAACTCCGGCGGCATGTCCTTGGCCGCGGCGGACACCTGCCACGACGCGGGCGCCAGTGCATCCACCCAGCCGCCGGCGGTGACGATGATCGCCTGCGAGAACGAGATGGCGAAGACCACCAGCATGGAACCCACATTGCCTTCACCGGCTTTATACAGCGAGCCCGAAGCGCAACCGCCGGTGAAGACCATGCCAAAACCGAAGATCAACCCACCCAGGATGACGTGCCAGCCCAAGGGATGGGGCGCAAAGGTGCTGAATCCGGCTGCCTGTACCGTGGCTGCGGTGAGTGAAAACAAGGCCACGGCGATGAGCATGCCCACCGCCATGCGCGGCACGCCTACCGCAAACAAGTCACGCACGGCGGAGGCCATGCAGAATCGCCCGTATTGCAGCAGCAGCCCGTAGATGACGCCGAACCAGGCGTATACCAGCAGGTATACGAAACGTGTATCGACGCTGAGCGCCGCCACCGAGCCCAGGGCGACCAACCCGACGATGGTCATGGCCGGTCGGAGGTTGCGCTCCCGGGCGCGGTCCACGAACAATCGTTTGGCCTGCAGTACGCTTTCTTCGTTCATACCCGTCCTTCGCTTGGTTTGTTCTCGGGGGTAACCTGGAGGCCCTTGCACATATAGACCCGCCAGTGGTCCACATCCTTGACCGTCGCCATGTGCGTGCCACCCACGGCAAACATGAGCGCGGGAACCGTCTCGACGGTGGCCGGGTTGTCGGAGAGCAACTCGATCACCTCGCCTTCATGCAACTGTTCCATCACCTTCATGGTGAGGAGTTGCGGCCGCGGACAGGCCGCACCCAGGCAATCGAGCGTGCGCGCCACCGTCACACATCCGGTCGGCAACACCACCGTGACGGAGTGGTTCGTTACCGAGGACTGCGGCCTTTCGATCAACCAGCTCCGCCACCAGCGCATACCCATGGCCACCCTGCCGTGTAGTTACGTCAGGTTAGAGGCAGCTTTCGTGCCACGAGTAAAATTCCCGGGATATCATCAGGATGAGTTTTTTCTGTGCGAACAGCGCAATGCAAAGTGCAATGCCGGATCAGCTCTGCGGAGGGTTCATTGCAAAATGCAATCGGCGGAACAAACGCAAATGACCGCGACACAGGAGTCGGCAGCGACGCCTGTCGCTAATTAGGCGTCATGCAACACACGCGCTTGTTTGGAGTAGCAAGGGCAGTGCTATGGCAAGCGTTGAAGACCTTATGAATCAATCATTGGCACTGAAGGAGGGGAATCAGAAGGCGCTGCGGCAGCGGAGGAACGCACCGTAACGCACCGCGATGCATCTCACAGCCTGCACCGCAAACCGGAGCCGTGGCGGGATTCAGGCAGCGTTCGTTACGGGGATATCGGGTGAAGCAAGAGTGGTGTTCAAGGCCCTGCTCGCCTCCACCCGCGCTTGCCGCAAGCGATAGCGCAGCAGAGTATGCGTGTCTTGGCCACTGACTCCTGGCTCAGCAGTTTCTGTGACGCATCCGACCAGTCTCTTTGAGCATGTCGTTAGCGAAATCGGGGCCACCCAGCGTGATTGCGCCTGCATTGTGGGCTGTGCTAACGTCACCCGCCTCAAGGAAAGTTACGTCTGCCAACACCGGGAAATGGCGCCTAACGCCTCATGCTTGCTCGTCTGTTCGCCTCCAAGCAGCCCCCCGATTTCAAACGCTCCCGTCGCTGGGACACGCTGAGCCTGGACCTCTCCGGTTGCCACTTCGAAATCACCCTGCCACCGCAGGATTTTGATTTTCCCGAAGACCCGATCAATCCCAAGATCGATGTGTTTGATGAAGCGTTCTATAACGACAACACCGAACCGGACCGGAACGGATACCCGCCTAATGGTCAAGGTGTCAGTAACTCAGGGCTGTTTAGGCGAAATTGGTTTAGCTATGGTCCAATTTGGCAGACCAGTCATATCGGCATACTCCAGTGCTCCTCAGTCATCTGCGACACATCACGCATGACGTCGAAGCTGAATTGTTTCAATCCCGAGCACCTCGAGCGGTTGATTGTCCATGGTTTGTATTACAGTGATGGTCCCGGCTTTGGACTGAACGAGCACACCACGCCAGTCAACTGGCAGGTCAGATCGCTAGAGGGTAACGACTGGGTGTACCTGGAGTCGTGGGATCGGGCAGCAGCCTGGGAGGCACACCCCAGCCCTTATGATGATGCCCATGTCTCCGTGTGGTTAACGACCCCTCTGTTCGCAGACAAATATCTGCTCGTATCTTTCAGTGCCCTCGGCTCACTCCCCGCGGACGCCAGCAACCGGGCGATGTTCGAGCGCATCGAAACCATCATCGCCTCGATGAAACTCCGGTTGTCTCCGAAGGCACTGCGGCAAAAGAGGGAAGCAGAGCGGGCGTACCCCGATGCACATTACAGCCCACACCGCGAGCCAGAGCCTTGGCGGTATTACGGGAGCTTTCGCTACGGTGAGGCGGGTGAATCACGGGTGGCCTTCGAAGGCACCTGCTCGCCTCCACCCCCGCTTTCTTTCGACTTCACCCAAACCAAAAGGACTTGGCCATGATCAAGCGATCCGACTAGACAAAGATCTATACGGGTTATCACGGGGCCGGCCGTGACGTGTATGTGCCGACCCGTTATCACGCAGTGTTCAACAAGATCCTCCGCGAACACCGCAGCGACTACCACATGACCACGATCCTCCGCCGGATCGTGTCCCTCAATGCCGACCCGCTGCAGGGCAGTCGCCTCAATCCGGCCGGCGACATCTGCGAGACCCGCAGCGGTCACATCACCATGCAGTACAGCCTCCACAACGGCGCGGTACTGATCGATTATCTGGGCATCGGCACGCCTTCGGTTGATCAACGTTTTGGTCTTTTCCCGGTCTTTTGGGTCGAGCGCAACAGGCGCTGGGCACCGGCAAAGGAAGCCGTAGACACTATCGACAAAGACCATCAATGGCGAAGCAAGGCGGGCAAGGCCCACTATGCGGCGGTGGCAGGCCGGTTTGACGATAAGGAAAGCGCCGGCCACTTGCTCTCGGAGCACGTGATCGGTGCTTATCAAAAGGCCGATTACCTCACCAGCACCGATTCCCGGGGGCCGTTTTCCATGTACTGGATTCGGAAGGGGCAGCATAAGTCCCCCGAGGCGGCGCAGGCGCTGGCCTCCATCATGCAGCAGTGCAGCGAGACGAAGCGGGCGGTGAATTGGCTGGTACACGATGCCGCCGCTGATACCTTCAAGGCCGCCGAGAAGATCCTCAGCACGCAACCGCTGGCGGACACGAAGACTCGCGCACTGGACAAGAAAGCCGGCACGGTTCAGGACCAGAACGTCTATTTCTCCAATCCCAACACCAGTTCGACCCAGGCGCTCGAGAAGCTCTGCAAGGAAGCGGGCCTGAACTATGTGGGCATGAACTCGAACAACCGGGATCTCCGCCGCGCGAGCACCCTCAAGAATCTGGGCGCGGAACTCGGCAAGTCGTTGGTTGTGGGTACAGCCACCGCCGGTACTGCAAGTGGCGCCACGGCGGCCTTGGACATGTTGGGCGCCGACAAGGTCGAAAACGTGATCAACAACGGGTTGGACGCACTGGTGAATGGAAATTACTTCGCCGCCGCCATCGCGGTCGTGGCCGGGGGTGTGATTGCCATTGGCGTGAAGAAACGCGTCAAGCCCATTGCCGCCACGATGTATTGCACCTTCGGCAAGGGCAATCAGAAGGGTATGCCGGCGACGCGGCACTGCTTGGATGAGGTAAAAACCGGGGCTGCCCGGTGCGGACGGGTGAGGGATTCGTTCCCCGTCATCGACGCACAGCCGTGGCTCCAGTCCCGGGCTACTGGATCACGAAATCAGTGAAATACACCGCTTCGATGGCGGCTTTCTGCTTGGGTGTGGTGGTGGTCACTTCGCTAACTACCCCCTGCACGGCCGTCAGCGCCTCCTGGCGCAGGCCCTCACGGCCTTGCAGGGTGCGCAGCGCAGCGGCGTCCTGGTGGGCAAACAACATGATGAGGCGGTCGCGTACGGCGGGCATGTGCAGAGTGACGGCCTCCTGCACCGTCGGGTTGGATGCCATGACCTGCATCTTCACCTGCATGAAGCGCACGCGGGTTCCATCCTTGAGGTTCACCACGAAGGGATCGAGGGCCACATAGGCGGCCCCCACGTTCTCGCCACCGCCCGAGATGCTGGGGGCGGCCGGAGCGATACCGGAGACAAATAACAGCAAAAAGGCCAGGAAGCGCATGGCGGCGGTCAGGATGTGGCAGATGGTTGCATGATGCCACAAGCGCGCAGCGCTTGCCCCATGCGACCAACACGCCCCTCAGTCCTTGCGACGCCGTGCGCGTGGGTGAGCCGCGTCGTAGACCTTGGCGAGGTGCTGGAAATCCAGGTGGGTATAGACCTGTGTGGTGGCGATATCGGCATGGCCGAGCAGTTCCTGCACGGCTCGCAGATCCCCGCTGGATTCCAGCAAGTGGCTGGCAAAGGAGTGGCGCAGGCGGTGGGGATGCACATGGGTGGGCAGCCCTTGACGGCGCGCCAGCCGAGCGAGGCGTGCCTGTACCGTGCGCGGCGCGATGCGATGCCCGCGCGTGCCGACGAACAGCGCGCGCTCCCCTGGCGCAGCCAGCTGGCCGCGCACCCGGTGCCAGCACGCAAGGGCCTCCAGGGCCAGGCGGCCCACGGGCACCACCCGCGACTTGGCGCCCTTGCCCAGCACCCGAAGCGTGCCGTCCGCTTCATCGATGCTGTCCAGGTCGAGGGCGACCAGCTCGGCCAGGCGCAGGCCAGAGGAATACAGCAACTCGGCCATGGCGTGGTCGCGGATGTCCTCGGGTGCCTCTGGCCTGTCCGAGAGCAGGGCCGCGGCCTGCTCCACACTGAGGGTCTTGGGGAGTTTGCGCGCTGTGCGTGGCGCCGGTACGTCGGCGGCGGGGTTATGACCCACCCGCTCCTCACGCAGCAGGTAGTTGAACAGGCCGCGGATCGAAGACAGGGCGCGCCGCAGGCTGGTGCCGGACAGCCCGGCATGGTGGCGTTGTGCTACGAAGGCGCGCACCGCGGCCGCATCCACCTGCGTGAGGTCCAGGCGGCGCGCGTCACAGAAGGCGGTGAACCGGGCAAGGTCACGCGCGTAGCCGGCGACGGTGTGCGGAGAGGCGCGCCGCTCCAGGCGCAGATGGGTGAGAAAACGTTCGACCAGGGCGTTGCTGGCGCTCACCGAGCGGCCTTGGTGCGAACGATACGCGCGGTCACTGCGGCCAGGTGGCGCAGGAATACCGTGCCCATCTCGGCATGAAAACGCTTGGGGTCGTTGCTGCCGATGGCGATGAGGCCAAAGCACGGCGCTTGGTCGTTTTCACACAGGGGCAGGAAGGCGCCGGAGGCTGTGGCCGGTGCGTTCTTTCCGAATACCACCGATGTCTGGTCAGGGCGCAACTGGCCACATACGGGCAGGCGGTTCGCCACGATGCTGCGCAAGGCGGCGAGCTGCGGATGTTCCTGTGGGATGGCACGCGGCAGACCGTCCTCGAAGGTCCAGATCACCACGGCATCGGCGTGGAAGTCGCGACGCAGGGCCGCCTCCGCCACATCCAGTGCCGCCTCCGCGCTGGGACTGTCGATGAGTGCCAGGATCAGGTGCTGCAGTTTCTCCAGCAGGTCCTCGTTGCTGCGCGCCACTTGGGCGAGGTGTTGCAGCTTGTGCTTGAGCTCCAGCTTCTGCTCACGCAGCAGGCCCACCTGACGCTCCAGCAGTGACACGGCACCGCCCGAGACCGGATGGGGAATGGTCAGGTAAGGCAGCAGGTGCTGATGACGCAGAAAGAAATCCGAATGGCTGCCCAGATAGGCGACCAGTTGCTGTTCCAGTTCGCTGTCGGGCAGTGCGGAGACAAGGGTTTCGCTCATAGGGTGATGCTTCCTTCAAAAACGGTGGTGACAGGTCCGCTCATCCACACCGGCTGGCCGGCACCGGCCCAGCTGATAGTGAGCTGCCCGCCCGGCAGCTCCACCTCCACGGTGTCACCCAGCAGGCCCCAGCGGATACCGGTCACGACGGCGGCGCAGGCACCGGTACCGCAGGCAAGGGTCTCACCTGCGCCGCGCTCGTAGACCCGCAGGCGGATGCGGGTGCGATCCACCACCTGCATGAAACCCACGTTCACACGCTCGGGAAAGCGCGGATGGGCTTCGATGGCCGGGCCCAGTTCGGCCACGGGTGCGATGTCCACGTCCTCCACCTGCAGCACGGCATGGGGATTGCCCATGGACACGGTGCCCACGGTGTAGGGCTGGCCGGCCACTTCCAGGCCGTAGCGGTCGCATTCCTCTTCGGCGCGGAATGGGATCTGCTCCGGCGCGAAGCGCGGCGCACCCATGTTCACGCGGATCCGGCCGTCGGCTTCCACATACAGGATGATCACGCCCGAGGCGGTCTCCACCGTGATGACATCCTTGGTGGTGAGGCCCTGGTCGCGCACGAAACGGGCAAAACAGCGGGCACCGTTGCCGCACTGTCCCACTTCGGTGCCATCGGCGTTGAAGATGCGGTAGCGGAAATCCACATCCGATTGCAGGGGGCGCTCCACCAGCAGCAGCTGGTCGCAGCCGATCCCGAAGCGGCGATCCGCCAGCAAGCGTACCTGTTCGGTGCTGAGGTGGACGGCCTGACGCATCGCATCGATGACCACGAAGTCGTTGCCCAGGCCGTGCATCTTGGTGAACTGGAAGTGCATGACGGCAGGTTACCGGGTCCCCCGATCGATGGGAAGCTCGGCAGAAATACCGTGCGCCAGGCAGTCGCGGTAGATGCAGCGGTCCATGACCACAGTGATGCCGGCGGCGCTGGCGCGCAGAGCGGCCGCTTCATTGATCACCCCGTCCTGCAGCCACAAGGCGGGCACCTTCAGCGCGATGCAGGCGTCTACGATGGGGTCCACGTGCGCCGGGGCGCGGAACACATCCACCAGGTCGATGGGACCGGGTACGGCATACAGGTCGGGATAGGCGGTCACGCCCAGGACGCTCTCCGTGGCCGGACGCACCGGCACCATGTCATAACCGAAGCGCTGCAACTCGGCGGCGACGAAGTGACTCGGGCGCTCGGCCTTGGGCGACACGCCGACGACCGCGATACGGCGCACACGGTGCAGCAGTTGGCCGATGGCGCCGTGCGAGGGATTCTGGAAATTCACGGGAGATCCTCTCAGGCTGTGCGCTTGCAACGTAAAGGGCTCTGCGTCCTCTGCGCCCTCTGCGTCTTTGCGTCTTTGCGTCGGGCTACTCTCGCCTTTGGCGTCCCGTAAACCGCTCAGGGCAACAGCCGCTCCCCGGCGAACAGGTCGGCGATACGCTCACGCTCGCGCACC